>MDSX01016883.1_pt1 | contig 15515 bp, 13 predicted proteins | sample 811141 | NCBI WGS metagenome assembly MDSX01 (sample SAMN05326642, study PRJNA326480) | marine metagenome | isolation source: seawater | place: Atlantic Ocean: South East | collected 2010 | reverse complement strand
GCCCTTTAAGATGACAGGCGAGGAGACGGGGATGGATTGTCCGCCGCCGATCGTAGGCGCCGTTACGAATGCCGTTTTTGTTGAAATCGGCTATAGAGATGCGGATATCGAAGCGTACCGCGCGCAAGGCGTTGTCTGACGCGGGATGGGCGCTCAGCCCAGGTCAACCTGGGATTTGAGCGAGCGATAGGCGAGGTCGATCACCAGATTTGTGGGGATGACGAATACGCCAAGTATCGGGACGCCCAATTTAGTCATTGGGTAATCCCGCTGGATAATCGCCTTATAGATGACACGGCCGATGCCCGGCCAAGCGAATATCGCTTCTAACACAACGGTGCCGCCCAACAGGTCAGAGAGTTGCAGTCCGCTGATCGTAAGCTTAGGGAACATTACGGTACGAAGGTTGTGTTTGAACGTTACCTTGCTTCCCGGCAGGTCAAGCGAACGCGCCGTATCAACGTATTATTTGTTCATCCCATCCAGCATGCTGGATGCGTAAGGCGGGTTGTGCAGGCAGCCTGACGAAACCTGATCGTGATTGCGGACAGGATTAGGTAGGCGACGCTTTTCTGTATGTTCTCCAGCGGGCCGTGTATCCCGACGACGGTAGCCAGCCGAGGTGTAGAGAGAACAATAATATGGCCATGATGGTGAACCAGAACTCCGGGATCGAAATCCCGGTGAGCGCCATGACCTGGACGCCATTATCGATATAGGTGTTGCGTTTCAGAGCTGCCAAGGTCGCCCTGTATCAGGCGGCCAACCCTTTCAGTGTATTGGATATAGATCGGTTGATCGAGGCCGAATTCCTTGGTCGAGGCGGCGCGGACTTCTGGATCTTCGACGTTCTCTTCTCCGCGAATATCGCTCGGCAGAAATTTTACCAAAGTGGAGACAACCACCGTCAACACGAACAGGACGGGGATGAGCTGTAGAAGAAAGCGTATTGTGTAAGCGAGAATCTAGCGACTTTTTGTCTCGGCTGCAGAATGAATTCGAAGGTAAGGCAACTCAGCGATCCCTAGCTTCGTCGCAATACCATTAGTCGAGCGCGTCCGGAATGGCGAGGCGGATGAGCCGTCCCGTTTGTGGCACGAGAACTGCCCAATCTTCGAAATTGAACTCGATTGTTGCAAGCGCGCATGTCGGAAACTTAATTGCCAGTTGTCTGAGAGCGGACGGTGTGCCGTCCGCTGACAGCTCAGCGGTTAAATTTTCAAGCGCCGGGTTGTGGCCAACCAAGAGCACTGAGCTCTCCGCCTGTGACACCTGTCGCAATTGGTCGTAAACCGGCGCCGTGTCGAAAGTGTAGAGTTGTTCTTCGACTTTAACCCGGTATGTCCCGCCCAGATGGGGTAGCACGCCAGCCAATGTTTCGCGGGCGCGTTGAGCGCTGGAACACAAGATCAGGTCCGGTCGTGCGTCGCAAACGGCGAGAAGGCGTCCCATGCGATCAGATTCGCTCCGTCCACGTTCCGTAAGGGGAAGTTCGATATCGGCAAATTCCGGCGCGGATTTTGCTTTGCCATGGCGTAAGAGATGCAGCGTAACCATATGATACCCTTGGCTATGTTGTTGCGGATGCGATACAAACGGCTACTCATCGTACAAATGGCCGGGACCCCTCTCTCTGCTAGATAATGTGGGCGGCGGCCGTGCCTCGGCAATCGCGATTAGAGAGTAAGACAATGGCGACGGTAAAGAAGTTCTGGAGCAATGATATTGCGGGCGCCGCGAATGCCATTCGCCTCGGCTCGGCGGAGAGATTCATCAACCGCGAACTGTCTTGGCTCGAGTTCAACATGCGTGTTCTGGAAGAGGCGAGAAACTCCGCCAATCCGTTGCTTGAACGCGTGCGCTTCCTATCGATATCCGCGAGCAATCTTGATGAGTTTTATATGGTGCGGGTGGCCGGTCTAAACGGTCAGGTCGCCGCAGGGGTCAGTGAAAGAAGCCAGGACGGATTGACACCGCACGAACAGCTGAATGCTATCCGGGCCAAGGTTTCGGAATTGCTCGACCACCAGGATGCCTGTCTAGCCGGACTTCTTGACGAGTGCGGGGCTGCGGGTGTGGACGTGGCGAAGGCATCGGACCTCGATGATGACGATCGGGAATGGGTTGCGTCCTGGTTTGATTGCCAGGTATTCCCGGTCATCACGCCGCTTGCTGTCGATCCGGCCCACCCGTTCCCCTTTATCCAGAATGGCAGTGTGGTATTTGCACTCGAACTCCGTCGTGAGATGGATGAACGGGAGATGAAGGGGCTGATAATTATTCCCCACCAAATCGACCGGTACGTGCGTTTGCCGGGCCCCGATATCCGGTTTATCGCTTTGGAAGAGATTATCGATTTGAACCTCGCCCGGTTGTTCCCCGGTTTCGATGTCAGTAGCCGCGGCATGTTCCGCATCATCCGCGACAGCGAAGTGGAAATCGACGAGGAGGCGGAAGATCTCGTGCGGACATTTGAGTCCGCGCTCAAACGACGGCGCCGCGGACATGTGATTCGTCTCGATTTCGATGGCAAAATGCCGGACGAATTCCGCCGCTTCGTCATGCAGGAGTTCGATAGCGAGTTGACCCATGTCTTCTCGCGGCGCGGGATGCTTGGGATTTCTGATATCAGGCAGATCATCGTCGATGAACGCCGCGATCTTCAATACGGGCATATGAACGTACGCTTCCCGGAGCGCGTCCGTGAGTATGGCGGCGACATTTTCGCTGCTATCCGGGCCAAGGATTTCGTCGTTCATCATCCTTATGAGAGTTTCGATGTCGTTGTGCAATTTCTGCGTCAGGCAACACGTGATCCCGCAGTTGTCGCGATCAAGCAGACGCTCTATCGGACATCCGATGAATCGCCCATTGTCGGTGCGTTGATTGAAGCGGCCGAAGCCGGAAAATCAGTTACAGCACTGATCGAGTTGAAGGCCCGGTTTGATGAAGAAGCGAACATACAGCTCGCGCGTGATTTGGAACGTGTCGGCGTTCAGGTCGTCTATGGCTTCATTGATCTGAAGACCCACGCCAAGGTTTCGCTTGTCGTTCGGCGTGAGGGAGCGGACTTGCGCACTTACGTCCACTTTGGGACTGGGAATTATCATCCCATTACCGCGCGTAACTACACGGATCTTAGTTTCTTTACCTCCGACGAAGCACTTGGCCGCGATGCGGCTCGCCTGTTCAACTATATGACAGGATACGCTACGCCTGATCGTATGGAGAAAGTTGAATTTTCTCCTGCGACCTTAAAGCCGACCTTGTTGCGGCTGATCTCAGAGGAGGTCGAGCATGCGCGGGCAGGGCGCCCGGCGACGATTTGGGCCAAGATGAATTCGCTGGTAGATGGTGAAGTGATCGACGCGCTCTATGCCGCCAGCGGCGCAGGCGTGAAAATAGAATTGTTCATCCGGGGCGTTTGCTGCCTGCGCCCCGGCATTCCCGGCCTGTCCGAGAATATTCGTGTCAAGAGCATTATCGGCCGCTTCTTGGAGCACAGCCGCATCGTATGCTTCGGCGCGGGCCACGGCCTGCCGTCCGCCAATTGCAAGGTGTACCTCTCGTCCGCTGACTGGATGCCGCGCAATTTGCATCGCAGGGTTGAAACATTCATTCCTGTCGAGAATCCGACGGTGAAAAAGCAGATCGTCGAACAGGTCATGGTTGCCAACCGAAACGATATTGCGCAGAGTTGGAAAATGCAGCCGGACGGCACATTCCAACGGCTTTCCACGGAAGTCGGAGAATTCTCTGCGCACACCTACTTCATGACCAATCCAAGCCTTTCCGGTCGTGGCCGAGCCCTCGAGAAATGCCGTCCTATGATGCCGTTGGCGCTACGCCGGGAGTGACCCGATGCCCGGTCTCCTGACAATCAAGAAAGCCGGGAAACGCAAGGGACCTGTCGCCATAATTGATATAGGGTCAAACTCGATCCGTCTTGTCGTCTACGATGGTGCGAAAAGGGCACCGCTGCCGGTCTTCAACGAAAAAGTCATCTGTGGCCTTGGAAGGAATCTCGACGACTCGGGACCGATGTCCCAGGAAAGCATCGAGCTTGCCGTTCATTGCCTGCACCGGTATGTGGCGCTCACCGAATCAATGGGTGTCCGGAGAGTTCAAGCGGTCGCTACCGCTGCGGTTAGGGACGCGTCAAACGGCGAGGCCTTTGTCGATCGTCTGAAGCATGAATGCGGTCTCGACGTAAAGGTTTTGAGCGGGGGACGGGAGGCCGCGTTGTCTGGTTACGGTGTTCTGTCGGCGATACCCGATGCGGCGGGTGTGATAGGTGACCTTGGCGGTGGCAGCGTTGAGTTGGTTCGCGTTGGCGAAGGCAGGCTGCATCAACGCGCGACATTGCCAATTGGTGCGTTGCGCGGTTTGCGCGCCGGCAAAGTCGGCGAAGAGGCCTCGGACCGATTTATCGATACGCACCTTATGCAGACCGGTTGGCTGAATGAGGCCAAGGGTCAGAGCTTTTACGCTGTAGGTGGTGCGTGGCGCTCGCTCGCGCGAATCCATATGGACCAGGTTCGTTACCCAATTCACGTCATCCATCAATACGCCTTGGGCGCGCCGGAGGCGCTCGATTTTGCTCGTTTTGTCGGGAATCTCAGCCGAATGACTTTGGAAGGTGTACAAGGGCTCAGTCGTCAGAGAATTGAATCCGTGCCCTATGCCGCACGTCTGCTGGAACGGTTGATTGGGGAGACCGAAGTCAAGCGTATCGTGTTTTGTGCTTACGGTCTGAGAGAAGGGTGTCTTTATGATCGCCTCTCGCGAAAGCGGAAGAGCGAAGACCCATTTTTAGCGATGACCCGCGAAGTGGGTGGCCGTGCGGGTCGGGCGACTTCGGACGGCAAGATGCTTGCCGATTGGATTGCGCCTGTCTTCGGTACGGAGGTGGCGGCCACGCAGCGGTTGCGCCATGCCGCTGCCAATCTCGCAGATATCGGTTGGTCGGAACATCCGGACTATCGCGCGGAACAAGTCTTTTTGAGGATTCTTCGGATGCCGCTTGTGGGCGTTGACCATGAGGAAAGGGCAATGTTGGCGCTGGCGGTAGCGTCCCGACATGCCGCCGTGGATAAGATTGTGCGCCGTTGGCGGATCGATCAGTTGCTGCCAGGCAACCGCGTTGCGCAGGCGCGGTCGGTCGGCCTTGCAATGCGCCTCGCGTACACGCTGACAGGCGGTGCGATTGGTTTGTTGGAGACAAGCCGGCTCGTGCGGGATGGTGACCGTCTTTTACTGATATTACCGTCGCATGCGGATATTCTGGTGGGCGATGTCGTCGAACGCCGGTTCCGAGCGCTCGCGAAGTCGCTTCACTGCGAGTACGAAGTTGTCTTCGTCGAAGAGGCGCGACCCCAGGCGGCTGCCGGCTAGGCCGCTCTATTCCACGCGCATGCGCGTTTCATGACGGATAAAGTTTATCCGTTTCCCTTTCTGATCCCGATAGAGATGGAATACGGCGCGATACTCGCCTGTCGGCCAGGCGAGTCGTTTGGCGATCTTGCGGCCAAGCAGTTGGAAACTGACCGGAGCGTCCTTTTCGGAGACGATGCGGTTTTCCGCGAATACGTTTCCCGATGGCGCGAAGATGCGCATCTCGTAGACGTCTCCGACCCGTAAACCAGCGAAATCAACGTGGAAGACGAGATTTGGGGCCTTTCGCGAGAGCCTGTCGGAGACATTCAGACGGTATAGCAGCGCCTCACGGCTAAGCGGCATGTCGGCAAATCCGGCAGCGATGAGAAAGCGGTTCTGATAGTTCAGGGCCTTTAGCGCCTCACCCGTCCACATAGTCCGTTTCGGGCCTTTGCAGTCGCGTGGATTATCGGGTCCGAGGAAGGGATCGACGATCGCGCCGCGCTTGGCCACTTCGAAGTGCAGGTGCGGAAATTCAGTCATCCCTGACAATCCGACAAGACCGAGCCGTTGCCCTGCCACAACGATGTCTCCAGTTTTTACGGCCGCACTGCCGCGCCGCATATGGCCATATAGGGTGCGCCAGCCATCGCCGTGATCGATGACCACATGGTTGCCGGCGCCCCGCCTGAAGAGCAGTTTGCGCCCAAACAGTTTCATGTGAACGTCACGCATACCGTCGCGGACACGAACGACTTTGCCAGCGGCTGCCGCGAGCACGTCAACGCCGCGGTCCATCAGGTCGAGGGTGCGCAATCGGAAGTCGGTGCCTTTGTGGCCGTTATAGGTGTTGATACCGCAGGCACGATCCCGCATGCCAGGACTAGGGTCGAGATCGACATAGGATTGAATGTAGCACTCTTGCGGGAAGGCGCACTTGACCGGCAGCCTCAGGGCGGGTTCAGCGGCCTGCGCCGCTTCTGGCGTTCGCACCGACGCCCAGAGCAATCCCACCAAAAATCCAAATGCGATGGCTCGCATGGCAGCTCAATCCGCGTGGGAGCTCGAAAGCTCGATGATGCTGATCTTTTTTCCTGCCGCCGTAAGGCCAAGCTGTCCGCGTTTCAGGGCAAGCGCCTGCTCGCCAAAAATCTCTCGCCGCCAACCTTTTAGCGCCGGTACATCTGCATCGTCAAAAGCGGCGATTCGCTCGATGTCGTCAGCGGAAGCAACAAGTTTAGGTGCGACCTTTTCTTCTTCGCAGCGGAGTTTCAGAAGCGTCTTGAGTAGGTCTGTAAGCGGTCCAAGGCCATTCGGTAACCTCTCGCGCGGCGCCATCTTCGGGCGTTCGGACTCCGGCGTATTGACGCCCCGTTCAATTGCATTTAGTAGCCCATCCGCGAGCCGACCGTTGACGAAACCCTTCGGCAGGCCGCGTGTGCGCGCCAAAGCCTTCTCGTCCTTTGGCGTGTGCGCTGAGATGTCGAGAAGCGAATCGTCCCTCAGTAGCCGGTTGCGCGGTATATCCCGTTTTTGTGCCTCTTTCTCGCGCCAAGCGGCGACCTCGCGGAGTACCGCAAGAAACTTGCCGTTTGTCGTGCGGCTTTTTATCCGCCGCCACGCGTCGCGCGGGTTCATGTTGTAGGTGGCCGGATCGGTAAGAATCTCCATTTCTGAGGCGAGCCAATGAGAACGCCCGGACTCTGCCAATTCGGCGGCCAACTTCTCGTAGGCGGTTCGCAGATGGGTCACATCGGAAAGAGCGTAGGTGAGTTGCTTGTCCGTCAACGGCCGGTGCGACCAATCGGCGAAACGGGATGTCTTCTCAATGGCGACCCCGACCAGCTTTTGGGCCAGCGTACCATATGCGACTTGATCGCCGAACCCACAGACCATCGCTGCGATCTGTGTGTCGAACATCGGTGTCGGCACCGCGCCGAACAAATTGTAGAAAATCTCATTATCCTGGCGACTGGCATGCAACACCTTGAGAATGCTCTCATTGGCAAAGAGCGCGGCGAGCGGCGACAGATTGATGCCGGGCGCCATGGCATCGATAACCGCTTCTTCCTCCGGGCCGGCGATTTGCACTAGGCAGAGGATAGGGTAATAGGTCTTTTCGCGGACGAACTCCGTGTCGACCGTAATAAATTGCGCGCCTTTCTGATGGTCGCAGAAAGCGGCGAGAGTATCAGTATCCACGATCGGTGTGATCGGCATGGCGTAAATGGATACACGGAAAGACGGGATGGTGAAAGAGCTGGGCGAATTCGGGAGCGACTACAATGGAAGACCGCTTAATTGATCTGGAATCGAAAATCGCTTATCAGGAGACGACGCTGGACGAGTTGAACGACGTTATTATCCGTCAGCAGCGGGAAATTCGGGCGCTGGAGCAACGGGTTCAATCGATCATCGAACACCTACGTAAGCGCGAAGAGGATCCGCGTCTCGATAAATAATGTCGGGGTTTGACCGTTGGCCCCAATTCCCCAGATTTGTTACCGGGGGATATGAAATAATTGGGTGATCCGTTATTGGGTCGCTCTTTGCCAGATCGGAGTCCTCTTGGCTGCCGAAAGCGTTGAAACCCTCCTAGACCGATATGGGCCCGCCTATCAATGGCTGGTTACCGCGACGGGGATGATCGGCGCGATGTTAATGATTCTCACCTCGACCATGGCCAATGTCGCGGTGCCCAGCATCATGGGGACATTCGGGGTTGGCCAGAGCGAGGCGCAATGGATGGCGACCGCATTTCTCGCCGCGATGACAGCCAGCCAGCTTCTTGGCGCTTGGGTGCTGTCGGTCTTTGGGCCACGCGTTGGGTATATCGGTTCTGTCGTGATCTTCGTGCTCGGCTCAATCCTCGGTGCCTTCGCACCCAATATCGATATGTTGATCCTGTCTCGTGTGATTCAGGGATTCGCGGCCGGTATCGTTCAGCCGTTGGCCATGGTGACGATCTTCAAAGTCTTTCCCCAGGAGCGCCGGGGCCTAGCGCTCAGCCTGTACGGCGGTGGGATCATGATTGCACCGATTATGGGGCCGATTGTTGGCGGTATAACGATCGACGCATCGAGCTGGCGGGAACTTTTCTTTATCCCTTTGCCCATTGCCGGGGCGGCAATGCTAATGGGTGCCTTTTTCATGCCATCGCGCGACAGGTCGCTCAAACGGTTGCCGTTCGACTGGATCGGCTATGCGTTGATTGCGGGCGCGTTAGTGCTGCTCTTAACCACTATTGCCAATGGACAGCGGGATGGCTGGATTTCCAACCGAATTATCCTGATGGGCGGGACGGGCATTGTGCTGAGTATCGCATTCGTTTGGTCGCAGCTAAAGTCCGAGGCGCCCATTCTGGATTTCGATGTCTTTCGCAATCCGCAATTCGCCGCGGCGGCCTGTCTCGGATTTGTCTTCGGCGCGGGCAATTTCGCCTCGACCTACATCATTCCGGTTTTCGTCCAAACGGTTCAGAATTTCACACCGACATGGGCCGGAATGGTGACGGCACCGGCAGGGTTGGTCGTGATGTGTTTCTTTCCAATCGGCGGACGGCTGGTCGACGCATTTCCGGCCCGCTACTTGGCGATGATCGGACTTGGCCTCTTCGCCTTCGGAGCGGCGCTTCTTCATGGAACCGACGTAAACACCGCTTTCTGGATCTTGGCGTTCTATACGATTATCGGCCGTCTCGGCCAAAGTATTATGTTGCCGGCAATCAATGTTTCCGCCCTCCGGTCCTTGACGACGGAGCAGCTCAACAACGCCTCGGGTTCGATCAATTTCATGCGCCTCATGGGGGGGGCATTTGGCGTGAACCTCCTCGTCGTATTCATGGAACAGCGGACTGATTTTCACGCAATTTCGATGACGGCAACACAGACCGCACACAATGAGGCTAGCCGCGAGTTGTTGGGGCAGGTATCGGGGTTGCTGCACGATAGTGGCGTCGCGGATGCCGTCGTCCAGCCAGGCGCGCTGCATTTTCTCGGTCGCGTGATCGAGGCCCAAGCCCAGACGATGGGTTTTCAGGACGGCTTTATGATCATCGCGGTCGTCTTCGTCGCGGCTTTTCTCCCCGCAATGATGCTGGGCTGCGAGCGGAAATAGGAGCTATTCAGCGGCTTCCTGCAGCGGGCCACGTGCTTCTTTGATTTCGGCATCCGTCATGCCGAGTGCACTGAAAATTTCAGAGGTGTACGCGCCAATCGCTGACAAGTCGCCGGTCGTCGCCATCATCTCGCCGTCGATCTCGAACGGAAGCGATGGCGCCCGGAACGTACGTCCATCTGGCATTTTGGACGTCACGAGCCCACCCGGCCTTTGTACGTGTGGATCATTGAAATTGTCGGAGGGCCTGTTGATGGGCGAGAAGGGAATCCCGAGTTCCTCGAAGTCTTGCAGCAGGTCGGCGTATTGCTTGTTAGCGATAGCTTCCGCCACGATCGGGATCGTCCAGCTGCGTGCTTCGATCTGGTCCATTCGCGTCTGTAGCCTTGCGTCAGTCCGGAGTTCGTCCAACTCGAGATAGGTGCACAGCACCTTCCATTGTCCCTCGGTAACCGCAGCGACGAATATCTGGCGTTCGTCGGCTGTGGTCAGAATGTCGTATACTGGCCAGGCGAAGTCACGCTCCGGCATCGGCGACGGATTGGTCCCTTCGAGTTCGAACTGAACCATATGCTGTGCCGCAAGGATGAGGCCGTTTTCGAACAGGCCAACCCGGATGTCGCGACCTTTCTCGGTTTTCTCCCGTTCCAGGAGCGCGCCCATAACAGAAAACGCACCAAACAGACCTCCGGTGATATCGACCGCAGATGAGCCAAAGCGCAGAGGGCGGCCCGTCGGACCTGTCATATAGGCCAGACCCGTCATCATCTGTACCACCTCATCCATGGCGGTTCGTTCCTGATACGGCCCCTGGAGGAAACCCTTATGTGAGGCGAGAATCAGCCTTGGGAATTTCTCGCGCAGGACGTTCGGCGCGGCTCCCATCTTAGCGAGAGATACATCGCGGAAGTTGTCGACGAAGACGTCGGCTGTTGCCAGGAGACGGTCGAGGGCCCGCTTGCCGGCATCGCTGGAGAGGTCGAGTTGTACCGACTTCTTACCGCGGTTAAAGAGTGGGAAGAACGGGCTTCCCATGCCGGTAAGGTTGCGGGTTTTGTCGCCGGCCGGTGGTTCGACCTTAATGACGTCGGCCCCCATCAACGCCAGGAACATGCCGCAGGACGGACCCATGATCATGTGGGTCATCTCAACGACGCGATAGCCCTGTAAGGGAAGGAATGGTTCGGTCATGAAGAGGGCTCCGCTCGTAATTTGCCGTACGGCTTGACATTCGGCATGAAACCATGCCCTTTCCGCACCGGATTTTCCAAGAATTTTGCAGCCGGACCGACATGCATCTCTACCGCACGCATACCTGTGGCGACCTTCGACCGGAACACGCGGGCGAGGCCGCCCGCCTCTCCGGTTGGGTGCACCGCACCCGCGACCATGGCAACCTTCTATTCATCGACCTGCGCGACCACTATGGCATCACCCAATGTGTGGCCGATGTCTCCAGCGCGATCTTTCCGCAGCTGGAAGCGCTGACCAACGAAACCGTGGTGACACTCACCGGCAAGATCGACCGGCGCAGCGATGAGACGATCAATTCGAATATTCCGACCGGCGAGGTCGAACTCCGGATCGAGACTGTCGAAGTCCAAGGCCCCGCGGAAGCCTTGCCGATGCCGGTCAACCAGGATGCCGGCTATCCCGAGGACATCCGCCTGCGTTACCGATTTCTTGACCTTCGGCGTGAGGAACTACATCGCAACATCGTGCTGCGCAGCCAGGTTATTTCATCGATCCGGAAACGCATGACAGATCAGGGGTTTATGGAGTTTCAAACGCCGATTTTGACGTCTTCTTCGCCCGAAGGGGCCCGCGATTTCCTCGTGCCGAGCCGTTTGCATCCGGGTCAGTTCTACGCATTGCCGCAGGCGCCGCAGCAGTTCAAGCAGCTGATTATGGTGGCCGGATTCGATCGCTATTTTCAGATTGCTCCGTGTTTTCGCGATGAAGACGCGCGCGCCGACCGGTCGCCGGGCGAGTTCTATCAGCTCGATATCGAGATGTCGTTCGTCACACAGGACGATGTCTTCAATGCGATTGAGCCGGTCCTGCAGGGCGTATTTGAGGAATTCGCCGGTTTCGGGGACAGGGGCCCCTGGAGTGTGACTCAAGGGCCATTTCCGCGCATTCCTTACGACGAGGCAATGCAGAAGTATTGTTCTGACAAGCCGGACCTGCGGATTCCGATCGAGATAGAGGACGTGACCGATGCGTTCCGTGGCTCCGAATTCAAAATCTTCGCCGGCATGATCGAGAAGGATGAGAAGGTTCGAGTATACGCCATTTCCGCGAAGACCGGCGGATCTCGTGCCTTCTGCGACCGCATGAACAGCTGGGCGCAAAAGGAAGGCCAACCCGGCCTCGGGTATATATTCTTCCGCGATGGAGAGGGCGCCGGTCCGATTGCCAACAATATTGGCGCCGAGCGTACGGAATCGATTCGCAGCCAGCTGGCATTGGCGGATGGAGACGCGGTGTTCTTCGTCTGCGGTGTACCCGCGAGCTTCGCACCATTCGCAGCGGCGGCGCGCGTTCGCGTCGGAGAGGAGTTGGAACTAGCTGAGACGGGCGCCTACAAGTTCTGCTGGATCGTCGACTATCCGATGTATGAGATGGACGAGCAGACGGGTGAGATTGAGTTCAGCCACAACCCCTTTTCGATGCCACAGGGTGGCCTTGAGGCACTTGAGGGGGAGAATCCGCTCGATGTGAAGGCCTATCAGTACGATATCGTATGTAACGGTGTCGAACTGTCCTCGGGCGCCATTCGGAACCATCGCCCGGATATCATGTACAAGGCGTTTGAGATTGCCGGTTATTCCAACGAAGATGTGGAAGAGCGCTTTGGCGGCATGCTGAACGCCCTGAAATTCGGCGCACCGCCGCATGGCGGCTCCGCACCGGGTATCGACCGCATTGTGATGCTGTTGGCAAACGAGCCAAATATCCGCGAAGTCGTCACCTTCCCGATGAATCAACAGGCGGAAGATTTGATGATGGGGGCTCCCGGGGAAGCCGACCCGAATCATCTGCGGGAACTGCACATTCGCGTGCAGATGCCTCCGGAACTCAAGAAAACCGAAGAATAGCCGCGGTCAGGCGTCGTGCTTGCCGCCCGTTGTTTGTAGCGCCGTGCGTTCCGATCTACGCCGGTACATATCTTCTTCTACACGGCGATAGACCGACTTCATGTCGTCTTGCGGGCCGAAGCAGGCGCTGCCGACGCTGCCACGAACATGGATAGCGCGCTCCTGCCAGAGGATGATGAGCTGGTTCAATCCGGCGCTTATTGCCGCGGCTCTCTTGTTTGCCTCAAAGGGTGTGACGCCGGGCATAATGATCGCGAACTCGTCGCCACCGAGGCGCGCGACTTCGTCGCCTTCGCGAACGGTATCCATAAGGTAACGCGCGACGCCTACTAGGACATCGTTGCTGGCCGCGTGTCCACAGGTGTTGTTGATCGCCTTGAAGCCGTCGAGGTCTATAATAAGCAGCGCACCGCCGGTCTCATCCCGTTTCGCGCGGGCTAGAATTTGCCGCAGCGTTAGATGAAGGCCTCGCATGTTGAGGAGGCTTGTCGCGGGATCGGTGGTGGAAAGTCGTGTCAGGATCTCGATTTTGCTTTCCTGTTCGTCGACCCGGCGTCGCGCGAGCTTCAGGGTTTCCATCGTCTGCGACAGGAGTGTACGGAGCAGAGGTGCGGAGAGGGTTTCGAGATCGAGATTGTCGAGCACTTCTTCCAATCGTTTCGCCGAGCCGCTCGGAGACATGGTTTCACCGGTTTTCTCGCCTAACAAATTGTTCATGCCCGCTCCATCCTTCTCCCGCCTGGATATGTCTGAAAGAACCGCAAGTGTCGTGCCAGACAGATGGCATTGGAAACGCGGAGATTCTGCGGGCCGACTTCGTTCGTAGCGGAAAGAACTGCCGTACGGCGGCAGCATCTGCCGGGGTGTCAGGCGATTCGATCGCCGGGTTCGCGTCCCGCAAAAATCGCATCGAGATTGTCCAGTGCCCGAAATCCCATCGCATTGCGCGTCTCTAGGGTAGCACTGCCGACATGCGGCATGAGGAACGTATTCTCGAGCGTAAGGTAGCGCGGGTCGAGTTTAGGTTCGCCGTCAAACACGTCGAGACCCGCCGCTGCGAGTTTGCCGGATTCGAGGGCGGCAATCAGCGCATCGTCGACGATGATTGACCCGCGTGCCGAATTCAACACGATCGCGCCATCTTTCATCATTACGATCCGGTCGGCATTTAGAAATTTCTCAGTCTCGGGCGTCGACGGACAATTGATCGACAGCACGTCCACTTGGCCCAGCATCGCATCGGCGTCCGCATAGTAGGTCGCGCCCAGTTCAAGTTCGGGAGTCAGACGGCTTCGGTTGTGATAATGGATCTCCATTCCGAAACCGCGGGCACGCTGCGCAACGGCGCGGCCGATACGGCCCATACCATATACACCAAGCGCCTTTCCGTTGACGTCGGTACCGAGTTTTTCTGTCGCGATCCATCGGCCCCATTTCCCCTGTCGAATCGTCCGGCCCCATTCATAGGCCCGTCGCGTTGCTCCGAGCATCAGCAGTATCGTCAGGTCGGCGGTTGCATCTGTCAGGACATCCGGCGTGTTCGTTGCAATGAGGCCACGCTTCTTCGCGGCATCAACGTCGATGTGCTCGAAGCCAACGGAAAACGTGGCTAAGGCTTTTACTGAAGGCGCAAGATTCTCGATGACCTCGGCGCTGAAATGTTCCGTGCTGCAAGTCAGGATGGCGTCGACACCTTTACTGCCTTTGATTAGGTCATTGGCCCTCATCTGCGCATCCGAATTGTTCAGGATCGCGTCGTAGTCACGCACTGCCCGTGCTTCAACGTCTTCTGGCAGTTTACGCGTGAGCAGTAGAATAGGTTTGTCTGCCATAGGATTTCTTCCTTTCATTTGCGGTCCAGAGGCGCTTCACTTCGCTATAGGCCTGACATAATCCTTCAAGAGAAATGCGAATCCAACCCTTGCCTATTTTTCAAACCCTGATCGCCCACTGTGGCGTTGTGTTGGCGGGTGTCTTGGCGCTGTTTTTGTCGGTGCCAGGACAACTGCGCGCCGAAATTATTATTGTGCCGCATCAGGCGGGCTATACGCTGGATATCAATCGCACCAACCTCGACAGCCAGGTATCTGATGCCAATGGCGCCTTGGTATATACTTGGGGGGAGACATGCGACGGCTGGACTGTTGAGCAGCGATTCTTGCTGAACATCGTCCAGAGGAACGGAAATGCGGTCCAGCTGATCGCCGTTTCATCGACATGGGAGGCGAAGGACGGCAGTCGCTTACGCTTCAATTTCAAGCGTGAGCGGAATGGCGAGACAGTCGAAAAAATTCGAGGAGAGGCACACCTGAATGCTGCCGATGAATCGGGATATGCCGAGTTTGAATTACCAAAGCCGGCGCGCATCAAGCTCCCAAAAGCGACTGTATTTCCGACGATGCACACGCTTCGCCTGATGCGTCGGGCAACGAATGGCGTCAAGACCGACCGTCAGTTCGTATTTGATGGCTCGGAGCTCGAGGAGGCGAGCCCTGTCTCTGCATTCATCCTGCCACCGAGGATGCCCAAAAAGCCAAACCCAATTCTCAAGCCGCCGCTTGGGCCTTATGAGACTCGAAGTATAAATCTTGCGTTTTTCGCGCCCACCGGCAGCGCTCCGGAGCCGGAGTTCGAGATGTCGATTGCACTTCAGGATAACGGAATTGCACCGAGTCTTCTGCTCGATTACGGAGATTATGCGGTGCAGGGTACTTTGGTGCGATTAAAGGAGTTGGAAAAACCGGACTGCTGACTGCAGTCTCATTCATCACCGAGACGTTCGGCCAGTGCAAACAAATCGGGTGGGTCGGCTTCCGACGCATCAGTCAGATCACCGACGCCAACGCCGATCAGTCGAAAGGTTCTCCCATCCGCTTCCGCCGTGAGTAGCGCTTTTGCCACATCGAAAATAATGTCAGCCTG
>MDSX01085440.1_pt1 | contig 15516 bp, 14 predicted proteins | sample 811141 | NCBI WGS metagenome assembly MDSX01 (sample SAMN05326642, study PRJNA326480) | marine metagenome | isolation source: seawater | place: Atlantic Ocean: South East | collected 2010 | reverse complement strand
TTCCCGAGCCACGGGCAGGCGTCTTCCTTGGCGATGGCGAGGCGGGTCGTCTCGTCGTCCTTGTCCCCGGTCATCTTTATGAGCTCCTCCGTGGCTTCCATCCACACTGGAGAGGAGTCAACGAAAAGGTGGGTGTCGGGGGACGGGTCAGATGGCTGGGTCGTGGGATGGCGAGGCAAGTCCAAAAGGTTCGGTTTTGAGATTCGACGAGGATCGGGGCTGACAGTCGGGGACGTGGGTACTCACGGTCCTCGTCCCGTAGCTTCTCCACGCATGTTTTGATGACATCCTCCGATGGCGCCATCGCGTGGTCCTGGCGTTGGGCCCGACGCCTCGATGCGGTGCGCTCGTGGGCGCTACACAATGGCCCGACCGACAGCGATTTTGGCACAGATTTTGCGCTGTCTTCATCATCAAGAACTTCCCCGCCAAGAAGAGAGAGCCACAACCAACAGGCTGCCGGACCGCACCCCACGCGGTGGAGAGATGGCGTCCGATTTCGAGAGACAGCGCGCCGACCTCGAGGTACATTCCGTCGTGATATCCTTCGATCCCCGATGAATGCGCCGTCCCCGGGGTCCATCGCGGCCCCGACGCGCGTCGTGGCGTCCAAACTACCCTAAAAACCACCGATGATCGTCGTCAATCCACCGTCCCGTCCAGCGCGTCTTCCTCCCGTGAGACCCCATCACCCCCCTGACCTTCCGTTCATCCCACCCTCGTCGCCTTCCACAGGAACGACTCGGGGCGATCGTGCGCGCCCCCGGCGACGTGTCTTCCCTCGCGCGCACCTCCCTCGACGGCGCGGTCGGATCCCTCAAGCTGAACGAGGACGGCGCGCCCGTCGATCCACCGAGCGCGGACGACAAGACCTTACTGGAACACGCCCTGTGCCGCGTCATTTTCAGCCTGATCGAGGACGCGTCCGCATCGTCCACCGCGTTCATGTCGCACGTCGCGTCCGGCGCGAAGAAAGGCGCGAACGCCCCATCCATGCCGCGACTGTTGGATCTGGCGTTGGAGATGAGCGAGACCGGTATCGTCGAAGCCGCGTGCGTGTTCAACGCGCTGGAGCAGCTGGTGGAGACGTGCACGATCGCCGACTGCACGGACGTCTTCACGTGGGTGGAGTCCAAGCGGAGTAGGCTACGGTCTGAGTCGTTGTGGCGACGCGGTAAGCTGGTGATGCTGCGGACGTGCAACGAGTTGCAGCGAAGGCTGAGTAAGACGGCGGATACGGTGCTCCGCGGGCGGGTTTTACTGTTACTCTCCTCGTTGTATCCGCTGTCCGAGCGGTCGGCGCTGAACCTGGGTGGGAACTACAACGTAGGGAACACCGTGGAGTTGGACACGCGGCACTTCAACGCGGATACGGCGAAGGAGTCCGGGAAGAAGGGCGGGGACGGAACCGAGGACGGCGTCGTGGTCGACGGGGCGTTTTACGAAACCTTCTGGTCGCTCCAGAAGTTCTTCGGGAACCCTCCAGAGGCCCTCGAATCCCCCACGGGGTGGAACCACTTCGTCAAGTCCCTCAGCGCGGTGCTGGACAACTTCGAGACGCACAGGCTGGATAAAACCGCGGGAGCTTCCGGTACCGCTCCGGACCACTCCATCGACCCGGACGTCGGCACCAAATACCTCACCGCGGCGCCCTTACTCCACCTACAGCTACGGGACCCTTCGTTCCGCCGGCACTTCCTGCTGCAGTGCGCGGTGTTCCTCGGGTTTTGCACCGCGCCGCTGTACAAGGGGGTGGATGCCAAGGCGGCCAAGGCGGTGAATAAGCGGGTGATGGCCGCGATCCGTCAGACGCCGCCGCTGGGCGATTCGTTCGCCGACGCGGTCGCGTTGGCCATGCGACGCGAGGAAGGCTGGGTGTTGTGGAAGCGGGAGAACTGCAAGGACTTCGAGCGCGTCGCGGAGGCGCCCAAGCCCCCGCCCCTGCCCGCCCCGGCTATGCGCAAGCGCCCCAGACCCGGCGCGGCGACCTCGTCGGTGCCCCCGGAGCGGCGCGTGCGACTCGGTAACCCCGAGCTCGACCGTCTGTGGAACCTCAGCGAGGACAACGCGGGGGCGCTGGGTGACAAGAAGGACGCCGCGCCCACCGCGCGGGATTACTTACAGAACGTCATAGACGACATGGACCCCGAGGCGCAGATTGAAGAGGCGTACAAGAGTAAGAATGATAAGACGTATGCGTGGAAGGCGCTGCGGCTCATCGCCAAGGCTGACATGGGCGCGTTCCAGCGGCTGGGCGCGGAGGACCTGGAGAAGGTGGTACCCGCGATGCTCGGGGTGGAACCCCCGGGGAAACCCGCGGAGGAGGATGGAGGCGCTGGTGAGGCGACGGCGATGGAGACTGGGGGCGAGGAAGAGGCAAAGGAGGAAGAGGCAAAGGAAGAGGAGCCCGAGGCGGGTGAGGGTGAGGAGGAGGAGGAGGAGGAGGGCGACGACGATGAAGAGGACGACGACGATGAAGCGGAAGAGGAGGGGGAGGAAGAGGGAGAAGAGGAAGAGGAAGAGGGGGAAGAGGAGGGGGAGGCTTAGTCGCGCGTGTCGTCGTATCATCAAAAAGATCAAAACTAAACTTCGCCATCCTCGGCTTCGGCGTCCCCGATCGCCGCCTCCTCCTCCTCTTCATCCTCCAGGGGCTCCACCGCCGCCTCCGCCGCGAGCTTCCTGAGCTCCGCCTTCGTGCTCCGCACCGGATCGTCCACCCAGGAAAACATCCACAGATCCCCCAAACCCTTCTTCCGAGAGTCTTGTCCGCTCGGGTCAAAGTCGCGAAGGAAGTCGTTGTTGACCAAAAAACGAAACACCTGCGTCAAACGCGACCGATCCACGCGAACCTCCTTGGCGAACAGCTTCTTCAGTAACGTCGGATCCCTGGACCCGCCGGTGATCCCTGCGCCCCGCTTGTTCCCCAACCGCTTCTCACGCGCTGACTCACGCGCAGCCTCGTCGTGTACGAACGGGCACCGCCGCCCCGACTTGCACCGCCCCCGAATGAAAAACCTGCACGGCTGCCCCGACCCCGGCACGTCACCGCCCGGGACGACGGAATCGCCCGCGTGGATGAAATCGCACGCGTCACCCTTGCGGCACTTACCGAGCTGCCAGTACCGGCACGGGCGGGTCTTGTGCCGCAACCCGGGCGGGGCCCCGTCGGAGCACGCGCCGTCCCTCCCCGTGTCGCCGCAGCCGACCCTCGGCGCCTTGGCCGCGCGCTCGCCGTCGCCCGGTCTCCTCGAACCCTGCCCATTCCCGCGTCCCCGTCCCTTCCCCTTCCCCGGCGCTCCGCTGTTGCCCTCTTCATCCAAATCGCCGATCTCCTCGGACGCCTCGAAGTGCCCGAGCTCGCGCTGCTTCGCGAGTATCTCCCTCAACGCCGCCCGCCTCGCCTCCGCTCGAGCAGCCGCCGAGTTATCGATACCCCCGAGTTCACCCCGCGCGGCTCTCTCCGACTCAGCCACGCGTTTCTGATCCGTCACCTTGGAACTGGGCCAGTTCCTGGCGCGCTCTTCTCTGTACCGTCGCACGTCCTCGGGTAAGGCGGAGACGTCGACGGGTTTGAGCACCGGGATCTCGTCCACCGTGGGGAACGTCACGCCCTTCTCCTTCTTGAACGCGTTGGTTGGATCTGACGGGGCGGCCTTGAGCTCGTCGGCGTCGGCGCCCGCGTGGGTGGCATCGGATGCCTTGTGTTTGTTTCCCTTGTTCTTACCGCGCCCCTTCTTACCGGCCACCGGGTTTTTGTGCGTCGGCGCGGGTTGGTGGTGGGTCGGCGTCGCGTCGTCGGCGGGCGGGGGCGGCGGCGGGGGCGGCGGTCCACCGCCCACGGTGCCGAACCAGCGCTGATGTGGGGCCGCCTGGGGCGCGGGTGTGGGCTGTTGCCGCTGCTGGCCGTAGTACTGCTGCATCTGCGCGCCCCATCCCGCGGCCGCGGGTGCGCCCCACGAGCCCTGCGGCACCGCCATCATCATCTGACCCTGCGGCATCATCATCGGCACCGATCCGTGCGATCCCGGCTGCTGCGCCCAAGTTTGTTGCGCCTGGCCCGGGTACTGCTGCATGACCGGCACGTACATCATCTGGTACGTCCCCGCCGGTGGGTTCTGGCCGCCCGGCGGTTGGTGTCCCTGCCCGGGAGGGCCGTGGGGTGCGAACCCGGTGCCCTTCGGTGGATTCATGACACCGCCCCGGCGCGCCCCGTCGAGTGGAAGCCGCCAAAGGCAATTACGGTTGATAACAACAATCGGCCGATTGATTAATCAATCGTCACACCGTCACACCAACGACTCGATGCGGAGGTCTCCGGCGCGCTCGGCGCTGTCGCTGTGCCTATCACTCGCGTGCCTCACGCTGGTGTGGCACGTCGTCACGCTCGCGGCATGGCTCACCTCGCGCGTCACCCTCGCGGCGACATACCTCGCCGACGTCGGAGATCTGACCGATCTCGCCGAGCGTCCGGGAGTCCGCGAGGCTGTCCAATCCCTCACCGCGTCGGGAACGCTCGCGCGTCTGGAGAAGGACGTCGTGAATAGACTACACCTCGTGGACGACGGGACGATGGCACTCGGGGTGGACGTGAGCCACAGCGGAGAGGCGACGTGGGTCTATCGGCGGTACCGACAAGTGCTCAAGCGATCCTTCTCCGATGCGCATCCGTCGAAGGTTCCCAGGTCACACGCGGGTTTCGCGCCCCTCGTCGTGGACGTCGGCGCCAACGATGGGTTCCTCAGCTCCAACTCGTACAATCTCGCGCGATGGGGCTTCTCAACCGTCCTCATCGAGCCCAACCCCGCCATGCTCAAACTAGCGAAAGATGCGCAGGTCAGTTTATTTTAATTCACGTACGGGCAATTAGTGTGACGTCGTGTTTTATGTACAGGAGACGCTCATCGATCCGTACGGGGAGGGGCGGCAACACAGCTGTTACGTCAACGCGGGGATGGCGGGGGTGCCCAGGGCGACGACCATGAAGCTGAAGATCGGGAAGGACGTCGTGGCGATGGAGTCATCGCTGGCAATGGAGTCCTCGGGAACCGCATCGGGGGGAGGCGTGAAAGGGTCCGATTCGAGGGAAAAAAAAGAATTAGCGAGGCTACAGAAACTCGCCGCGTTGCACTCTACTACTAGTACCCAAGGCGGGATGAAGAAACACACGGGTAAGAAGGGTACTGACACACACACAGTCATCGAGGTGGACGTGCTGCCCGTCGCCGAGGTGGGTAAACGGTGCGACGTCCCGGTGGACTTCGCTTTACTCTCAGTGGATGCGGAAGGCGAGTTTGTATTTTATGTTCGTACGTACGGGCAATTAGAATGACGTTGTGTGTTAACTCGTATTTACAGGTGTGGGTGACGCTGTGCTAAGGGAGTGGATCGAGGGTGGGTACCGGCCTCGGTGGATCTTGTACGAGTCCATGCACAACCCGACGCCGTTGGGTGCGATGAAGACGTGGCTGGGTAGTAAGGGGTGGAGGTACGTCCGGAAGATCGGGTGGAACCACGCGTTCGAGCTGGAGGAGCTCAGCGCGGCGCTCAGGTCAGAGGGCACTTGAAAAAATAGAAATAGAAATTTGGCAAAACTTTGCCGCGGCCAAAAAAAGTCAACGTTTTTCGTCACTCTTGAGACTTCACAGATGCGCGCGCACATGGGCTGCGGCTCCTCGGTTCCCGCCCACCAAGACTCGTATCCGATGCCGACGAAGCCCGCCCCGCCGATATCTGCTCCGAGTTCCGGCGGCAGGCACGTCCGGCGCCGGCACACCTCCGCGTCGCCGCACACATCGTTCGACTCGGAAGCGTCGTTCAAGTCGTGCGAAGAGGCTTTCCTCCTGGACGACGAGCTCATCGGGGACGATACCGGCGCCGATGAACCGACACCGGCGCCCGCGACGCGCATTAACATCAGCGAGAGCATGTCTCCGAGGACACCCGATCGTCGTCCCATGACGGCGTCGCGGCTGCCGACGCGCCCGGCACCCCCGAGGGTTCAGCCCCAACGCGCGGAGGTGCGATTCATCATCGAGAAAACGGACATCATCGTGTCGTCCAGCGGCGGGGGCGTATCGACCGCGTTCGACTCGAACCCAGACAAACCCTCCGCGCTCCGCGGCGTCGACATCACCAAACTCCGCGACGCGCTCGTACGTGAGCAGATGGAGTGCACCGACGGGACCGTATCCGTCGCCAGGCTCAACGCGTGCCTACACAGATGCGTGAACCCGGCGAACCGAGCCCCGTCCACCGCGGTGTCTGCGCTGTTCAACGCGGTGGACGTGGACGACACCGGCCGCGTGGACGTCGCCGACGTGCTGATCACGTGTGCGGCGCTGTGTACCTCACCGAACGATCCGCGTGCACGGATGAAGGTGGCCTTCGACGCGTGCGATGTAGACGGAGACGGGTCCCTGACGAAGGATCAGGCGATCAAGATGCTCCGCGGCGCTGTGTGCTCCGCGGCGTGCGCGTTCTCCCTCGATGGATCCAGACGTTTCCAGAACACCGAAACGAACGACGAGAACGCGGATCCGAACGTTCGAGCAAAGGTGCGCGGGTCCGACACGGTGACGCTGACGACGAAGGATGGATACACGATGTCGGCGCCGAGGTTACGGCAAATGATGGGATCCGAGGCTGGGTTGGCCATGAGGGCGGATGAGTCGATGAGTGTCGATGCGTACGTGGACGCGCTGGTGGATGATTTATTCGCCCGACACGACACGGACTGGGCCGGGGCGGTGACGTGGAGCGACGTGGGTGAGTACGCGGGCACCAGCGCGTTCCTCAGGGCGTGGTTCGGGCTTGACGCCTTATTAGTGTTGTGACGAAAGCTGTTGTAACGCTCGCGCCAAAAAAAGCTGACTCAGCGCGTATCGCATCAGCGCTTATCCTGACACCTGATACGTCGTGTGTGTCATTGCCCCCAGCGCATAGATCGCCCCATGAGCGCCCTCTCCGCCTCCGCCTTCGTGGCCCCCGTGCTCGCCCGCCGCGCGCTGCTTGGCGCCAAACCCACCCGTGCGCGTGCCGCACGAAATGTCCGCGTCAACGCCCAGTACGATTCCATCAGTGACCGTCGCGCCAGGGAGACCGAGCGCGTCCTCGATCGCTCGCAGGAGATCCACAGCATGCAGGAGTTCGAGGCTGGGCTCTCGCTCGCCGGCGACCGGCTCGTGATGGTCGCCGTCGAGTCCGAGGAGGAGTGCGTGATGGCCGACGACAACTGGAGCCAGAGCGCGGGATCCGCCAACCTCCAGTTCAACGACGACGCGTGCCGCCAGTTGACCTCATCCCTCGCGCGCATCGCCCGAGAAGCTGAGAACGTCAACTTCCTCCGCGTCGAGGTGACCGAAGGCGGCGGCGCGCGCGATGTCGCCCGGACGCTCGGCGTGGATAAGTATCCCACCTACCAGTACTACAAGGTACGCGCACCCCACGAGGCTCCATCCACCACCCGAGGCTCCATCCACGTCCAGCCCCTCCGCTGACCTAACTAAATATCTTCCGCCAACTAACAAATCATTTCCCCTCAAAACTCCCAGAACGGCGAGCTCCTCTGGCAGCACGTCGGCGCCGGCGCGGGCGCGCAGGAGGCCCTCTCCGAAGGCGTACTCTACTACGGCGGCGCGGGCGCCAGCGGCCTGCGCACGTCCGACTACGTCCAGGAGATCAAGTCGAAGGGCGATCTCACGGATTTCATCGAATCTTGCGCAATGGCGCAGCCCGCGCAGCAGGGCTTCGACGTCGGCATCGACGTCCCGTGCGACAGGCAGCTCGCCGTCGTGGACATCGGCATGGACAAGGACGCCCCCGCGGGATGCCTCCACATCTTCCCGGCGGTCATCTCACTCGCCAGGAACACAGTCGGGTTCACGAGATGGTGAGTTTCTAACACTTATTCCCGAGTTTCTTTTTACTTCCGTACGGGCAATGTGACTCACGCCGTGTTTTGTTCAACTCTCACAGGTCCCGCATCGCCATCGACGCCAACGACGACTGCAGGGACATTTGCAAGGAGTGGGGCGTCGAATCAGTCCCCGCGTTCGTGTTCATGGCGAACGGGCAGATCGTGGACAAGTACGCCGGATCCGACCGCCTCGAACTCATGAACCGAGTCCTCAACTTTCAAAAGTCCAACGGCATCCGCCTGCCCCAACGCGCCGCGCCCAAGCGCATGAGCACAGCGGAGGCGAAAGAGATCGCGCGCGCCGCCAGGGACCGCGCCAAGGCGGAGGGACGCCAGACCGGCTGGTGAGTAATCACTATGAAGAGCACGAGCCATGACAGTGGTGTTTGTGTGCTGTCGTGAACTATGAATCTTATCGAATCTATTTGTGAATTGAAAAATGTATGGGCGTTCAGTCGGGAAAAAGAAATTTTGACTCAAATTTCGCGAGGTTGCCGTCAACACCCACGGCTAAGAGTGTATCATATCGAGAGCTCGTAGAGCTCGAGATACCGGCTGTTCGAAGAACTGCCCGCAGATCTCAAGATTGCTGACCTGGACTTTAGACGCGCCCCATTTCTTCCCGGGGAAACACACACGTGACCGCAGCACGACCGACGCACCGACGCGATACCGCCGCGCCGAGCGTCAAACGACCACACACTCACGCCCGCGTCCCCCGAGCGTCGCCGCGAGTAAGACCGCGGCAGCACGACACGCGACCCAGGCTCGGCAACCCCAGGAAAAAAACGCAAAAGTAACTTACATTACCACGACCCCCCGAAATGCTTAAGTCCTGCGCGACGCCCCTTCGCGCGCACGTCCCGCGCAAGACCGGGGTTCTTCAGGAAACGTCGCGTGACCGCGCGTTCTCAACCTTCGGGACGCGTCGCCCGCGTCTCGCGAGCGCCAAAACCTTCCGCGTCGCCGCGAAGCTGTCAGGATCTCGCATGGAAAGTTCCTCGGAGGAGACTTCGCAAGTGGAGAATGGGTGCTGGCGCGTGGAGCCCGCGAGCATCCAGCGCGCGCGCGATACCCTGCGCAAGATATCCGAGTTCGCCGGTACGCGAATGACCGACGGCATAGGTACGCACGTCCCGTTTCCCACCGCCCGAACCGCCGCGGTAACACCCAACGCCGCGGTAACACCAGTCTGACTAGGATCTCCGAGCTAACTTTTGCCCCCCGAGTTTAACAACATTTTTTCTTCAACATCCACCGCCGTCCCCTCTTTCCACGCAGGCGAGACCCACCTCGATGCCGCGCTCCGCCGCGACCACGACCTCATCCGCGCCATCGACGACGCCGGCGCCCTCCACGACCGCCTCGTCCACTCGCAAGGCCTGTGCGGCGGCAGGTGCTACGCCACCCTCCTCTCCCTCGACGAGCCCGACCTACGGACCCGCCTGATCAAAGACGTCCTGAACTTTTACCCGCAAGACGGGATCCAACCCTTCGTTCCCCTCGCCGCGCGAGGACCTTGGATCGTCACATCGCACGGCGCCGTGGTATACGACGCCGCAGGGTACGGCATGACGGGCTTTGGCCACTCCCCAGACAACCTGCTCGCGGGTGAGTTCATCTTTATTTCCGCATGGGCAATTAGAATGACGTCGTGTTTTGTCACTCACAGCCGTCGCCAAGCCCGAGGTCATGGCCAACGTCATGACGAGCTCGTTCGCTCAGGCGGATCTCACCCACGCGCTTCGCCGCGAGATTGGCCGTCGATGGAAAGGCGTCAAGGGTGCGCGGCGGATGATATCGGACGAGAAGGACGCCGAGGATGACGAAGCCGCGTGGACGAACCAACTCGAGCCGCCTTACGTTTCATTCGCGTGCCTAAACAGCGGCAGCGAGGCGGTGACGGTACGTCTCTTTTTTTATTTCCGTACGGGCAATTAGAATGACTGACGGCACGTGTGTTTTGTGTACAGCTGGCGCTGCGAGTCACCGACGCGGCCGCCCGGTCGAAGCTCGACGCGACGGGGAAGATTCCGGTTTTCATCTCGTTGATCGGTTCGTTCCACGGCAGAACTGACAGGGCCGCGGCGGTGTCCCACGCGACGCACGGGCTGTACACCGACGAGCTCGCGTCATTTCGTCCCGGATTAAGCGAGCGAGGTGAGGGGAAAGGCGCGTTTGACGTGGACGACTCTTTCCGAGTCGAGAAGGAAAGAGAGCTGGACGATTTGGTGAACGGGTTGGTCGACGAGTGCGACTCTGATTTCGCCCACCCGTTCTACGACAGCTGGAAGGACTGCTGGCAAATCAAGCAGCAGCGCGACGACGCCGAGGCGCGTGTGGAGAAGGGCGGGTTGGATTTAGGCGGTGACGTGTCACCGCCGCCGTGTCTCTTCGTGGAGCCGAACGATGTATCGGCGCTGAAGAAAACCTTCGACGCGTGCGACAGCGCGGGTCTGTTCGTCGAGGCCATGATCATGGAGCCGTGCATGGGCGAGGGTGACCCGGGGCGGCGGATCACGCGCGAGTTTTACGACGAGGCGCGAACGCTGACGTCGGAGCGCGACACCTTCTTGATCATTGATTCCGTGCAGGCGGGATTGAGAGCCACCGGTGAGCTGTCCTTGGTGGATTGGCCCGGGTTCGGCACGTGCGACCCGCCTGACTTCGAGGTCTTCTCCAAGGCGCTCAACGGCGGGCAATTTCCACTCTCCGTGGTCGCCTTCTCCGAGCGCGCGCGAAGCGCCTACGTGACCGGCATATACGGCAACACGATGAGTTTCAACCCGAAAGCGGCGCGGGTCGGCTGCGGTGAGTTCATTTTTATTTTCGAATTGACAATTTGACTGACGTCGTGTTTTGTTTACAGCGGCGCTGCGATCTATGACCCCGGACCGACGCGCCAACATCGTCAGCCGCGGCGACGAGCTCCTCGACGCGCTGAACGAGCTCATCGACAAGTACCCTACGCGGTTTGAACGCGCGGCGGGATCCGGTCTCCTCGCCGCCATCCACGTCAACCCCGACGTGAAGGTGAATGGCACAGGCGGACTCGAGGAACGGTGCCGCCGCGCGGGTCTCAACGCGGTGCACGGCGGGTCCAACGCCCTGCGGTTCACGCCCTGGTTCGACATGTCCGCCGATGAAATCACGCTCTTGGTGGATACCGTCGAGGGCGCCTTGCTTTCGTGGCTCCGGGAGAACGGCGACGACCTCGACGACTCGGAAGAGTTCGGCGGACGTCACAAGGCGTAGACGGCTGCGGAGTCGACAAGCAGCCGCAAAGACGCAGACGGGTCCGCCGAGGCTGGCGTAAAGAAGAGCTCCGCGGTATCGAGGACGATGCGTAAGGTGCGGTCCACGGCCGAACGCAGCGATACGCCGTTCTTCGTGGATGCGGACTGCAACCCGAACGACGAGGAGTGCCACTACGCCCACTGATCCAACCACACAAGATGTACCAACGCTCACTTACTGCATTAACCGACACGAGATGTCGCGTAATATCCTTTCTCCATTTCATCAAACCTAGTATCACGACTCCGCGATTTCCACCCGCCGGGCCTCCGCCTCCGGATCCCTCTCCAGTACCCTCCACACCACCTCCGCCGCCGCTCCCTGCGCCACCGCCACCGTCATCGGACCCACCACGGGCACCGCCAGCGCCAACGAAAACGGAACCCCGAAACACGTCAATGCCACGCGGTTGCTCCACACAACCTTCTCCTGCGCCTCGAAGTTCAAACCCGCCTTCTCAAAGTACGGATCAAGGAGCTCCCACGTAAGCGAGTACGCCGCCACCGCCGTCGCGAGCGCGCCCGCGGCGAAAGGTCCCGCCACCGGCACCAGAGACAGGCCCAGCCCGAGAGGCACGGCCAAACCGGCGAGTCCCGCGAGGGACTGCGCTCTCGCCGCCGCGACGCCTATGGACCCGAGGCCCAAGCCATCGGAGCCTTCCAGCTCGGCTATACGAGCAGAGCGCAGGGCTACGAGCGGTGAGTCACCGACCGGTGAGTCATCACCCGGTGGTGAGTCACCGCTCGGAACCTTGAGCGCGTCGAATAAGATCTTTTCGCCGAGCAGCGGCAGTAACTGCTGGACCACCGCGATGGCGATCAAGGGTGAGACCAGGAGCCACGCGCCGTCCACGACGACGAGCGCGAGTCCCTCGATCAGCGTCCACAGCGCGCCCGCGTCTTCCCCGGGGTTGAGCCACTGGCCGGTCAGGTACGTCCCGCCCGCGTCGAGCGCCACGGCGACAAGCAGCGTCGCGCCCGTCATCGGTCCCCACACGTCTGACGGGTTGGTCACCGCCGTCTTGGCGCCCACGAGCGCGCACTGGAACCCCACGCCGATGGACTGTGGGAACGGGACCGGGTCACGGAGTCGGTGGCGCTTGAACGGGTCCTTCTCCGCGTCGTTCCCGAGGAACGCCCGGGGGACGGTGGTGATTGTTAGTGTCGATGGGCCCCGACGGCGACGGGGCCGCACTTGAGTCGGTGTGACATCGCCGAGGCGATCGCGTCGGTGTGCGAGACTCACCCGTCGCGATCCGAGGGTGGCAAGATCCACGCCCGACGGGGCGAGGAACGCCATCGTCGCTTGGAACGGGCTCGGTATGAACGCGTATGGCTGACGAGGATGGGTGCCGACGAACTTTAGCACTATTCAACGCGTTTGGATTTGCCGATTTTTTTTCCGCTGCGTTAACGGTAAACATGGGAAGCTCGCATGCAACACTGGCTGTTATGAAAGACCAGCGTGACACTCGACCTGACTGTTTGCCCACTACGAAATACCCAACATGGTCACCATCAGTTTTAGGTGTTACACGAATCAGTCTCCACACGGCGGCGAAGCTTCACAACCGCGCGCGGGGGAACCACCGCGTATCGTTCCACCGTTCGTTCACGCGCGACTCCGAGCATCGACTCCATCGAGCGTCGATTCGCGCACCGAATCCCAGCGCGCATCCGACCCGCGAACGCCGCGCGAAGGGAGCCAGAGGGAAGAGCTCGCGACGGAAAAGAAGAGTCTCACAAGATCCCATCGATGGTCGCGGCGTCTCGGGAGAACGGCGAGAGCGCGCCGCTGCTGGCGACGTCCAACCGCGGCGGCGACGCGTCCGCGTCCGCGTCGGATAGCGAGGCGACGCCGAGGGGCGCGAGGTCGCGGAACGGGCCCGGCGGCGTGGTGGCGGTGTGCTTCTCGGTGTCCATGATATTCGCCGGGTTCGTCGTGCTCGCCATAGGGGCCTACTCGGACTCGATATACTCGTTCGTCAACGGCGCGTTCGTCGACGGGGTGACCGCGGGGGCGACGTACCACCCGTCCACGGAGCAGGTGACGCTCGCGGACGTGTCCGCGGTGCCGGTCACGATGGCGGGCGGGGAAGACTACGAGGACCTGGACGATCTGTCAAAGTCAAAGACGCCGCTGGACTCGCAGATGGAGGGCGAGGGGTTCTCCAAGGGGTACCGCGAGCACTTCCACCTGCTGGATAAGGACCACCAGAAGTACACGGAGACGGCCACGCCGTGGAAGGGAGACACCGGCGGGCCGGAAGGCGGCGCGGAGTCTGACTAGAGGAGATGACTATTAAGAGGGGACGATTGTGACGTATTCTATGAATTTAAGGATTACCAACCACCACGGAGAGGTGACCGAACGCCATGGCGCCCGGACTGGACCCAACGAACACCGTAGGATCCCCGCCGTACTCCTCACACACCTCCTTCACCGCACACACCGCGTCGTCGTCGGTGTTGGTCAGGACACAGACCGTCCCGCCTGAACCGCCCCCAGTGACCTTAGCGCCGAAAACCCCCCGACCCTTTCCCTTACCCTCGCAGAGATCCACCAGCCTATCCGTGCCGTGTGAACCCAGCCCGCAGTCCCCGTACGACCTGTGCGACTGGTACATGAACGCACCAACCTGCGACAAGACTGGCGTGTCCATCGGCGACGTCTCCGTGCAACCCATAAGCCAGTCGCGGACGAGGGTGACGCTCCTGTGCTCCCTCACCGGGTGCCCGCCGCACGCCCCCGTCGCGTACGTCTTACTTTGGTCGATCGCTGTGACGTCGTCGCCGTGGCCGCCAGGGTGCGACGCCAGGAAGTCCGTCCCGGTCGTGGACCCCGGTACCCCGCCGTTGACGAGCTGCGCCTCGAACCAGTGGGGCTCCAGATCGGTGAGGTGTTTGATGCCAAGCTCTGGCCACGACTCGTTGATCAGAGCCCGACACATGAACGCGGCGCACCGAACCAACCCGTAGTCGCTCCCCCCGTCGTTGCTGTGCCTCACGCCGCTGTCGATTCCCACTATCTTCATCCCACGCGGTACTCGAACGTGCCCGGTCACCTCCGCGGGGCGGCAGAGCAGCGCGAGAAAGTGGTTCTCGCGACCGAGCGACGACGTCATCTGATCCATAACTCCGCACGGCGCTCCCGCGACTCTGTTCTCGCACAGCTGGCACAGCATCGCCAGCTCCCGTCCGCCCTCATCGCCGACGAACTGGACGTTCGATAAGACGGCGAGTGCGCGCATGGCGGCCACCTCGACCGCGGCGGACGAGGATACCCCTTTCCCCTCTGGGACGTCGGAGCCGACGTAGATTGTCACGTCGCGCTTGTCGAACTTGGCGCGCTTCTCCGTGGCCAGGACGAGCAGGGTGCCGGCGATGTACGCCGCCCACTTGGTGTTTGGGTCCTTCGCGAACATCTCACGCGCGTCGTCGTAGGTTAAGCGAAGCAGGTCGTCCATCGCGCACGTGAACGTCTCGGCGCGATGGTCTCCATCGGAAGATTCTGAAGGATGATCTCGACGAGGGGAGATGATGGTGAGGCGCCCACCCTGCCGACCCTGGCGCGCCTGCGCCGCGACGTGGCACGCCTCCGCGATGGGCATCTGGAGTACGAGCGAGCCGGAGTAGTCCGCGATGCCGCCCATGAAGTCCAGGCGCCCAGGCGCCCTGGTCACCGTCACGGGTCGATCGAAGTCGAACGCATCGCATACGGTCCTCGAGATTTGGTCCTTCCCCTCGGCTCGCATCCGGAGCGTACGCACAAACTCCGCGGTGTCATCGCGGAGTGGGAGTGGGGACGTGGACTCGTCGTCGAGAACCCGCGCGCCGCGCAGGTCGGGCTGGGACGTCATGCAGGGACGGTCTACACGTCTACTATGCGTTGAAAAATGAAGCGGGTTCGCCCCAATAAACTACAGGGAAAAGAATGAGCCCCGGCTAGATCTACCGCCCAACCGGCGCGATCCTCGTCCCTTGCGGCGGCTTGTACACGTACGGATCGTCCTCCGCCGCCCGCTTGTTGTTGTTGTACTTCACATCGTACCACTCCGCGGCGGCCGAGCCCAACAGGCACGTCAGCGTGAGAGCCTGGGCGTATATTCGGCTGTGTATCACCCTCACCGACGGGCTCAGGCTCTTCTGCGTGGCGTTGTAAGCCATGGACGCACCCATCCCCGTCAGCCACACCCCGCCGATGGCCCGCAGCTTGTGCTCGCGGCACCACTCCGCGATACCCTCCATCTCCGCTTTACGGTCCCTTTCCCCGAGGCGCGTGTGCCGACCACGTGCCCAATAATG
>MDSX01088749.1_pt1 | contig 15525 bp, 13 predicted proteins | sample 811141 | NCBI WGS metagenome assembly MDSX01 (sample SAMN05326642, study PRJNA326480) | marine metagenome | isolation source: seawater | place: Atlantic Ocean: South East | collected 2010 | reverse complement strand
CCCGGAATATGATAGAAAAAAACCAGAATATGATAGAAAAAAACCAGAATATGATAGAAAAAAACCAGAATATGATAGAAAAAAACCAGAATCTGATACAGAATCTGATACAGAATCCTATACAGAATCTGATACAGAATCTGATAGTGAATCTATAAATATAATAAATTTAATTAAAAAGAATCATATAGATGGAGTAGCAATTTCTAATAATTCAGAAATGATAATATGTTTTTCAAATATAGATAACTTATTATATATAAGTCATAATTACGGAAAGTCTTGGAATATAAAATTATTACCAAAATTATATGAAAAAAATATATGGAAAGATATATATATAATTGATACAAATAAGGATAATAAAATATTTATTTTAGTAGGAAAATTAGGAAAAATTTATATAAGTAATTCAGAATATAATGGAGACAAATGGGAATTAATATCAGAATATATATGTAATGATATAACAAATTCTGAGAATGGTAGAATTATATTTATAGCAACAAATAATGGAATATTAATAAATGAATTAAATGGTATAGGAAATTTTAAACTGATAAAAGAAAATAGTAATATAATGAATATATCAACATTGGATAATGGAAAAATTATACTTTTTACAGAAAAATCAAATTATATAAATATAATTTATATGATAGATTTTAATGAAAAAGATAAAGAAATAATAGTTAAAAAATCAGAAAATAATATTGCAGATTTATTATTAACAAATGAAAAAATATATATAATAGAAGATAATATTTTATATATAAATAAAAATGATATATATGGAAATGAGGAAAAAATAATATGGCAAAAAAAAGATTATAATTATTCAAAAATTAAAAAAATAATGAAATATAATGATATAATTGGAAATGAATCTATATTAATGTTAATAGATAATAATATAATTTTAAAACAGGGTAAGTATAATAAAAATATAATAAAATTTGATAACATAAAGAAATTATGTATAACAAAAAATGGTAAAATTTCTGTAATATTAAGTAATGAGAATAAATTATATATTAATAATCAATTTAATGAAACTAAATCATTATTTGAAACATTACCAATATTAATATAATAAAATAATAAATATAATTAGAATATGAATAATTGTATAGAACCTGTATGTTATTTCTCAAATTATAGAAAAAAATGTATTAAACCAAATCCATATATAGAACAATTATCAGAATGTAGTAGAAATGGTAAAATAAAAAGAAAAATATGTAATGATATTTATATGAATAATAAAGATTTAGCAAAAAAAAAAGCATGTGAAAGATATCGTAATAGAATGAAAATAAATAAAAATAAAGAAGTTTTAAATACTCCAGAAAAAATTTCTAAATTAAAAAAAATTTGGAAAAACGTAAAATTGGATACTCCTCGTAAAAAAGCTGCAAAAAAAATAGTAAAATATGCTTTACCTTTTATAACAAGAGCATTTAAAATAGAAAATAGAATAAGGTATGCTAAAAAATTTATTAAATATATTAAAGATTTACCAGTAAAACAAAAATTAACTATAATAAAAAAAGATAATTATGAGTTTGGCAATGGAAAGATTAAACTAATTGAAAAAATAGGTTCCGAAAGTAAATATGGTGCTATTTATTTAGTTAAATATAATATAGAAAGAGAAATATATAAAGTTGCTGCTAAAGTATTTGAACGAGATGATGATAATAAAATGGAAATAAAAATATTATCACAATTAACAAATATAGTATTAAATAATAAAAATCCACATTATGCAATAATGTATAAAAATTTCAAATTTGTTAATAATAAATCTAAAGAATTAAAATTATTACCAAAACCAGTAAAGAAGATAGATGATTATTTTATAAATTTAAATGAAATGTTTTCCGGAGATTTAAAGACATTTGTTAAAAAAGAAGTAAAATATAATATATATAAAAATACATTAGAACAAATAATAATATCGATATTATCATTTCATAATCATACATCATATGCACATAATGATGCACATTGGGGTAATTTTTTATATCATAAAATAAAACCAGGAGGTTATATACATTATAATATATATGGAAATGATATATATATAGAAAATTTAGGTTATTTGTGGGTAATATGGGATTATGGCTTTGCGGGTCCAAATTATGGTATATCATATAATAAGGATTTATATCAAATATTAGCTGCATTTAAAAATAAAAAATACAAAGGTTGGATAGAAGATTCTATAAAAGTTCCAGAAGAATTAAATATAAATATTGTACCGACAATAGAGAATATTATTACAGATATGAGTGGAAATAATGATAAATTATTTTTAAAAAAATTATTAAAAACAAAAGTTATATTTGATAGTAAAAGACCTATAAATAGTGAAATAATAAATAAAATACCATATATTTTAAAGTAATAAATAAATTTGTATATTTATTATTAGAATTGACCATAAAAGTAAAGAAATTATTGGAGTTACTATAATATTTTTAGTATATTTATATATAAATATATTTATTAAAAGAAATATAACATATAATATACAATATATTAATAAGTTATAAAGATAATTATTTAAATTGTCGTAATTATATAAACAAGTATAATAATATCCGAATAAGAAAAAAATAGGAGTCATTGGTAATAAAGCTACCATTTTATTATTTTTTTGTTTTGAAAAATAATGGATTAATGATATTATAATACCACCTGTTATAAATCTTAATATATAATCTATCATTTTAATATAATATAATATTTTATTAATTTATCATTAATGATAAATTAGTGATTATGTCTATAATATTCTAAAACGTGCATTATTTTATACATATGATTATCCATATTATTAAAAGCGCGCGCATTTACTCCCAACCATCTGGTATCCCAAAAATTTCTTCTAACTCTATTTGTACCAAATAAGTCTCTTCTAACAATATTTATAAAATCAATTAATTCATCCATAAATGAATCTGGATTAGGATTAGCCATATAATATATATGGTATGGATGTCCTCCATTGCAATCTAAGAAAAATGTCAAATGAACATATGAGTGTGAATTATATAAACATGTAATATGCATACACTCATTTGCATATAAATGGTCGTCGTAAACTGCAATAATTAATCTATCATTCATTCTTGCATTAACTTCAAAATAAATATTATCATGAGCACCACCACGATTCAAAGTGCCATATATTCTATTATCTCCTAAACGTTGTGCAACATTATTAATATAATCATTCAATGTATTTGTTTGAGTTCTATTAGTTCTTCTATGTTGTATTGCAAGGTTTCTATCTTGTGCACCACCTGTAATATAATCTTTATTAATTGCTATATTTTTGAAATATTCATAAAATGTTGTTAATTCTACACCATTATTATTTACATCAGCAAATATAATAGAATTGCTTTCTGTTTCTGGATAAATATTATCATGTCTTGGCACAGAAGATATAGTTTTATTTATTAATTTATATTTTTTGAATGCATTTAATTTAGTTGGGTCAACAACAAGTCCATCTTTTGAAATTAAATCAGGAGAAGTAATTTTTGTACTCGAAATTAATTTATATGAAGAACTTTTTGGAGAAGATTTGTTAGGTGTTATAGTAGTTTTAGTAGTTTTAGTAGTTTTAGTAGTTTTAGTAGTTTTAGTAGTTTTAGGAGTTTTAGGAGTTTTAGGAGTTTTAGGAGTTTTAGGAGTTTTAGTAGATTGTTCTGTGCCCCCCTTTTTTTTGGAAGAAGTGTTAGATGCTAACATTACAATTAAATATCTAATCTAATTATATATATCATTTTTTTATTAATTATATTAAATTATATAAAAATTTATAATAAAAAAAGTTAAAACATTTTAAAATTAATATTAGAATAAATTATACTAAACTTTATTATTTTGTAGATTTATTACGACGTTTAGGTTGTGTTTGTGTAATTTCAACAGGTAGTTCCAAATCTTTTCTATTTTCTACTGGAAGTGGAATATTTTCTTGTAAAATATCAGAAGTTTCTTTGTCTTTTTTATATTCGTTCCATTTTTTAGCAACAAGTTTCATAACATCATTTTGTTTTAATTCTGGATTTTCACTTTTTGTTTTAGATAAATTTTCTTTAACATATTTTTGATAATCAGTAAGTTTTTTAGCACCTAAATTTTTATTATTAGCATAAGCTTTTTTATGTTCATCTGTAATGATTTTTTTTAATTCAACAAGAGAATATTCTTTTGTAATATCAATATTATTAATAAAATTATCGATAATTATTTTTGTAATAGTTGTCATTGTATAAATGATAATTTTAAAAAAAAAAATCATTTTTTTTTATTTTAAAATTTTATTAATTAATTTATAATTATCGTTATTAATTAATGTAAGATTATTAATTTTATTTTTCAAATATTCAACTTCTTCTACGTGTTTATAAATAACATCGTTATAATTTTTAACAATTTCAATATATTTAATTGATAAATCATTAAAATTTAAAAAATCATAATTAATATTAGTAATCAATTCATCTTTGTTTAAATTATATAATTCTTTTAGATTACAAGACCTACAAAATGGACATTTATATTCAAGATATAATTTATTTTTATACATTGTTTTATTTGAAGAAATTAAATTATTGGATTTAAGATTTAAACTACATTTAATACATACTGATTTGTGACAAATAATACAATATATACTATTGCTAACTATATTATCGCAACATATGTTACAAATATAATCTTCCATATTAATATAAATAAACATTATTTATTAATTAAAATGTATAGTAATAATACTAAAAATTCCTGAATGTCTACATTTATTACTTATATTAAAATATATATGTTTACAATCAACAATTCTATTATTATATTTAAGATTATGTTGTCTTAATACTTTATCAATATTTTGAATTTTATTATCATCCCAATTTTTATTTATATTTTCTCTAATATTTTCACAATGTTTACAATTAATTGTCTTATTTAAAAAAAATTTTTTTTTATAAATATCAGTACAAATATTTTGCATAGTTTCATACGCAATCAATACTTTACATTTACGATGTCCATGATTAACAACAGCGTTTTGTATTAATTTTAAAATTTCTATCTCAGTGTTAGGTTCTTCAATCCATAACCAAAAAACATCACTATTATCCCAATTATATACAAAATTTAAAGCTTCACAATTAATAATATTTATATTATATCTATTTAATACATTAATATTTTTAATATAATTATTATAATAATAATTAATACTATTTGCATTATTAATTTTAAAATTTATTTTACAATATAATAATAAATCTCCAGATGAAGAACATATATCTGTTAAATTATCATTTTCTTTAATTAAATTTAATTCAAATAAAGTATCTAAAATAGTAAATGGTATTCTCATTGGAACTTCTTCAATATAAATAAAATCTTGATTATTTATATTTTCATTAATTATAATATTTTTACCAAAAATATTTCTTCCCATATTACTAAAGAAATAGAATAATTATATTTAAGTTATTCTAAAAAATAATAAATTATTTTTTTTTTATTTTTAAAATGTTATTATCAATATTATCTAATGAATAATTTATAAACATATTATTTATAGTAAAAGAATCACTTGAAATTAAAAATTTATTGTTATAAATATTTTTAATTCTATCTCTAATAATTACATTATTACAACCAATATTCCAAAAACATATATTTTTTAATTTATTATTACCAATAGGATAAACAATATTGAAATCTGATAATAATTTATATCTTATTTTTTCATTATTATCTAATTTTGTCTGATTTATATTAAAATTTATTAATTTATCTATCATAGTTTTAACATTAGAACTATTTACATTTGTTACATTATTTAATAATGATATTTGTTTATAATTCCAAAAATCAAAAGCTAATAAATTATCTTTAGATATTGTACAAATAATGTAATCATATAATATACTTTTATTATCATTTATAATAAATTTATTTGTAGAATTATTTGTATTATACTTAATAGTTTTAACATTATTATTATAATAAATTTTATTTTTATTATCTATATAAGCAATCATTCTTTTAATTAATAAATTAATATTATCATTCGTTACATAATAATAATTAGTATTTGATGTCAAATCTTTATTTATTATATAAATAAAATCTATTGCATTAATATTATTTATAATATCACAATTATTGAAATAATTTTTTATAATATCTATATCATTTTGTTTTAAACAGGTTTTACATAAATTAAAAAATGTATATGTTAATAATACATTATTTGGTATTAATTTTGATTTTTCAATTACTATATTAAAAATATCATATAATTTATCATTAAATGTTATATCATTTAATTTTATAGATTTTATTTCAAATTTTTGCAATAAATTAATATATATTGTATGATTATCGTTATATAAACTATAAATGTAATTGTCAAAAGAATCTATATTTATATAATTTTTTTTTTCATATATATTAATATTAAAACCACTATCTATATATTTAATAGCGCTATATAAACCAGAAATATTTCCACCTATTATAGCAATTTTATTATTTCTTTTCATATAATATATATATATATATTAAGTATGAATTATAAAATTATACTATTATTTATAATTATATTATTAATATTTTCTTATATAGTAATTATATATTTTAGAAGATGTAATAAATTAAAAGAGCAATTCGAAATATCACAACCTCCTATTATAAAATTTTTAAATTATAATACAACGGAGGTAGATATTATAAATGATTTGGGTGATATAGAAAATGTACCAAGTGAAAAAAATATAATTGGAAATGAAGAATCAAAAGCATTAATATTAAGATATTTAGATAATTATAGCAATAATATTAACCAAACAATATATAATATTAAATTTAATACAAATATTTTATGTGATATATTAATTGTCGGAGGAGGAGGTGGTGGTGGTATAGATGGGGGTGGAGGTGGCGCTGGTGATATTAAATATATTAGAGACCGCGTTATACCCAAAGGAGAATATGTTTTTAAAGTAGGAAAAGGTGGAAATGGTGGTCGTAAAATACAGGATGATAGTGGAGCAATTTCAACATATACAGAAGAAGCTCATAATTCTGGAAAATTTGGTGAAAATTCTTCAATAGAGCTATCTTCAAATGAATTAAATAATATTTATGCAGCTGGTGGTGGAGGTGGTGGTTCATATAATACCCCACCATCAAATACTCCCACATTGGGTCAAAAATTTAATAATAATTATTCAAGTGGTGGGGGTGGAGGGTGTGTTAATGATTTAGGTTTAAACACAGAATGTGGAGGTATTGGCAATGGTATAAGTGGAGATGGTGGTACAGGTGGAATATTAGAATTATTAAAACAACGTGGAAAAATATTAGGTGGTGGTGGAGGAGGTTCTGAAAAAAATGGAACAAATGGAAAAGAAATAGACGGGGTAGCAAATATAGGAAATGGCGGAGAAGGAATTAACTTAAATTTAAATATTGAAGATTATAATGAAAATATGGAATATGGATATGGTGGTGGTGGTGGATGTCATGTAATATTAGAAAATGGAAAGATTGGAGGTAGAGGTAGTTCAAGTGGAAATGGGAGGGGTGGTCATTTGGTAGATATTACATCCAATGCCGGATTTGATAGTCCAAATGTATATGCTTCAAATGGTATAAATGGGGGAGGAGGTGGTGGTGGAGAGGGAACATATGGTGGTAATGGAGGTGATGGTATTATAATTATAAAATATAAATTAGGAGAAATTGTTAATTACGAACCAATAAATGAAAAAATTGCACCAATTGTAATAACTGATGGTGTACAAAATGTTAATATGATATCTACACATATTAATGAATTATATCATTCGTTTATATTCAAAAAAACAATACAAAATAATACAGCTGGTGGAGAAGATATAGTAATACCTAAATATGTTATAACATATGACAAAGATACATTATGTGATATTTTAATGATAGGCGGTGGAGGTTCTGGTGCTTCAAGTAAATATATTGAAGGAGAAGATGATAATTATAATGGTGGTGGTGGAGGAGCAGGAACATTAATATTTTATAAAAATTATTTATTTAAAAAAGGAAGTACTTATGAATTTATAATAGGAGAAGGTGGTATAGCATCTGATGATATAAATGATGATATGAATGGTAATTCAAGTAAAATAAATATAATAAATGGGGAAGAGATAACACAAATATTTGAAGCTTCTGGTGGAGAAGGTGGTAAAAGAGATAGGGGTGGCAATTCAGGGTTTGGAACAAATATTTTACCAAAATATAATAATAGAACAGAATCAGAAATAAAAGATGTAGATAATATAAATGTATACGGAAATGAAGGTTCCGAAGAAGATATATCTAAAAATTTGCCAGGATATGGTGGTGGTGTATCACAGATTGGAGAAAATATAAATATGGGATTAAGTAATATAAAATATAATCAAGATGGATATAAATATAATTTCAAAGAATATTTTGGTTTAGATTTCGGAAGTGAAAAAGAATCACATTTAGGATGTGGTGGAATTGGAGGAGGTCCATATTTTTATAAAAGAAATAAAGGAATATTAAAATCAATTGGTTCAAGAACATGTCCAAATGGTGGAAGTGGTGTTCAATGGGATTTTACAAATGCTGCTAATAAAATATTAATATCTTTACCTGGAGAAAAGAATACTGGAAGTGGTGGTGGCGGTGGAATAATAAATGGAGATGATATATCAAATGATAATAATGGAAAAGGTGGAGGAAGTGGTATAATAATATTAAGATTTAAATTAAGAGATAATGATGATGTTTTAGATGAAAATAAAATAAGAAATATGGGCAAGACACATATAAATTCTTCATATGTAGAAAATGTACCAGCTACTGGTTTTGAGTATTCACATGATGAATTTTTAAATAGTCATGATAGATATGTATCTAATTACGCAAAGCGTTTAGATAATATGTATGATGAAACAAATATGTATGATGCAGTAGAAACACAAAGAAATAGAATGGCTGAAATATTATCAAATAATACATATACGCTTGATAATTTATTTTCAGAAAATACATATTATGAAAATATAGAGAAGGACACAAAAACATTAAGTGATCCAATAAGTGATGCATATTTACCATATTCATTAAATACGTATAAAGATGATATAAAAACACCAGAGGATAATAATAATCAATATTTAATAATAACATTATATCGTGAATTATTGGGAAGACAACCAACAAAATTAGAATTATATAGAATAATGTCTAAATTACATAATAAAGAGTTAGACCAATACACATTGAGAACAAATATAATAAATTCTGAGGAATATATAAGATTGATAAAATTACAGAGTAATAATGTTAATCCCGAATTAGAATATTCATTTGCAAAAAATGATTTAATAAATACAATAGCAAATATATATAATAATGAATTAGAAAAAAATATTCCCACTGGTATGTCTTTACCATTAAGAGATATTTATATATATATGCAATATAATAAATATTTATTTAGAGCAATGTTAAATCATAATAATTATATTAAATTTGAGAATGAAATATTAAACACAGATAGATTAAAAAGGGAAAAATTATTAGATATATTTAATGCACATTTTATATTATATGAATTAACAATGAAGGCGAATGATATTAAAAGATATGATTTATATAATAAAAATATAGTTGATAATGAGCCGAAAGAATCAGCATCGTATAATGGCAATATGTCATATGATATATATAATAATAATAATGATGATGTAGATACAGAAAATTTATTATCAAAAATTGTAGAAAAATCAGATAAAATATATGATAAGAATGATTCTAATAAAAATTCTAAAAACAATATGAAACCTAATATATTGGCAATTGGTGGTGGTGGTGGTGGTGGAAATGTATATTGGTATGAGGGGGGCAATTTTAATAGTATGATGGAAAAGGAGTTAATAAATAAAAAAAATAATAAATCTAAAGATGAAAATAAAATAAGTGATGAAAATAAAATAGGAACATCTATTGCAGAACCAATTACTGAAGGTATTTCTGGATATTGGTCAAAACATTATAATATAGATATTGTAAATGTTGGAAATATATCTGTTTCACATTATAATGAAGGTGATTTGGAAAATTTAAAAAAAATAGTAGAGGAGAATAATTATTCAGCTATATCTATATCAGAAGGACACTCTACAATTAAAAGTTTTGATTATCAAATAGGAGTAGATGATTGTAGTAAAACAATTGGATATAATAATATATTTTATATATGGCATCCAGATAATATAGAATTAGAAGATGGTGAATAAAGTTCTCATATATAATTAGATTAATGAATGATATAAAAAAATTAGTTGAAAATTATGAAGATGAATATTTAAAACAAAAATATTATAATAGTAAAAAGTTATTTGAAGTTATTTCAAATTATATATTAAAAAAAGAATTAATAATATATGGTGGTTATGCTTTAAATTTAGTATTTCCAAAAAATAAAAAATTTTATAAATCATATACATTGGCAGATTATGATTGTTACTCATATAATGCAAAAAAAGATGCTATTAAAATTGCAAAGGAATTAAGAATTTTACAATATAAAATGATAAAAGTAAAACATGCTGCTCATCCTAATACATATAAAGTATATGTTGGTAGAACGAATGTATTAGATGTAACACAAATAAGTAAGAAATTATTTGATATATTAAAAAAAATACATAGGGAAGAATTGAAAACAAAATTATTGAGATATTATAAAGAAAAATATATAATAGTACCATGTGTATTATTAGTAAGAAATTTACATTATGAACTTGCAAGACCCGAGGGTTCTTCTCATAGATGGGAAAAAATATATAAAAGATTAGATATATATAAAAAATTAAATAAAATAAATAATGAAGTTGAATATAAAAATAATTATATACCAATATCAAAAGAATATCATAATTTGATAGAAAATGTATTAAATTATATTAAGGAGGAAAAAAATCCTATAATTGATAGTTATGCTGTAAAATTGTATAAAAATATTAAAGACCCAAATTGTTGTAGAAATAGAAAAGAGGGTGTTATGTTAATGATTTTGACAAATAATTTAGAAAAAACAAATAAAAATATAATGAAAATAATAAATAATACATTGGACAAAAAAACATATAATATAATAAATAAATATAGAATTGATGATATAACAATGGATATATTAAATAAAAGACATAGAATAGATATATTGAATACTAAAACGAAAGAAAAGTTTAATTTAATATCAATTATTAATACAGAACATGAATGTTTTTCTATTAAAGAAATAGATGGATATTGTGTAGGGTCAATAGACACAATATTATGTTTTTTATATAGTTATTATATCACCTATAAAATATATAAATATATTTCATTTAATAATAACACAACTCTGAGTGATACTAATGATTATATATATATGTATGAAAAATATTTGAAAACAATGACAAATATTAAAGATAGATTATCTACAAAATGTTATGGAAAAGAGATTGGAATAGATGAATATTATAAAAAAAATTGGGGTAAACAATTATCAATAGTCAAATATTCTTAATATAATTTCTTATCACTATAATTATCATCACTATTTTCTTCTTCTGAAGTATCGGTATCTGATAAATTATTTTCAATAATATAATTATCTAAATTATAATCAAATTCTTTTTGCATTTTAACAATTTTAATAATATCATTATTTTTTTCCAATAATTTATCCATAAATATTAAAAAATTGTCTCTTCTTTTTTTAGTATCAAATAGATTGTTACAAACAATTAATTCGGTATTTTTTGAATTAAAATAAATAACTTCTTCGTAATAATATGGAAATATCATATTTAAACACATATAAAATGATGATAACAAATTATAATATAAACAATATATGTTATCTTTAAAATTCATAAATATCTAATAATATTATGTGTAAATTCTTTATATAATATATAATTAAGAATATATAGAATATATGGACGATATATACAATCTAGATAAAAAGATAATATATATAGATTCGGATAATATACATAATCTTAAATTTTTAAACAATGAAAGTTTTGAATGTTATAGTGATATATTAGAAACAATTAAAGATTGTATATATATTAAAACTATAAAGACTGAAGTATTTATTGATAATACATATAATAGTAGTGGTACAACGGGTACATTTAAAGAAGGGGATAGTATATATATATATTTAAATGACTATAATAGAATTATTGTTCCATATGATAATAATACAAATAAATATTATGATTCTATATATATAAATAAAAATCCAACAGATGTACCTTCGTCTCCTAATAAAATATCACTGAAATATGAATTATCTGGTACAAGTTGTAATCCAAATGATTTAAATACATATTTAATAAATAAAGACCGCCAAGAGATACAAAGATTTGATATTAAATTATATAATAATGAACATCAATTATTGAAAAAAACAGATATAAAGAGATTTATTCTAAAATTTTGTATATATTATAAAAATAAAAAATTATCAATAATGTAATTTATTATCTATTTGGTAATAATGTTATAATATTAAAATTACTTAAAGATATATTGGTTATATTAAATAAGTTTATTATATATGGTTTCACAGGATGATATAGCTGCAGGATTTGATATTGGAACAACAACAAGTTGTGCTGCAATTTGGAGAAATGATAGAGTCGAAATTATTCCAGATTTACAAACTGGTTCGAGAATTATACCATCATATGTATCATTTTCTATGGAAGAGAAATTAGTAGGTGACCCTGCAAAAAATCAATCAACAATGAATCCTAAAAATACTGTTTATGATGCAAAAAGATTAATTGGTAGAAAATTTGATGACCCTGCAATTAAAGATGATATTAAACTATGGTCATTCAATGTTACTGCTGATAATAATAATAAACCATTAATTAATGTTAAATATAAAGATGAGGATAAAACTTTTCACGCGGAAGAGATTTCAGCAATGGTAATTCAAAGATTAAAAGAAACTGTAGAAGCTCAACTTGGTCACGAATTAAAAAAGGTAGTTATTACTGTTCCTGCATATTTTAATGATTCTCAGCGTCAGGCGACAAAGGATGCCGGACAAATTGCTGGTCTTGATGTACTACGTATTATTAACGAACCAACAGCCGCAGCAATTGCTTATGGTTTAGATAAAACTGATGATAAAAGAGAAAGGAATATTTTAGTATTTGATTGTGGTGGTGGTACTCATGATGTATCTATTTTAACTTTAGATGGTGGTATTTTTGAAGTAAAGGCAACTGGTGGTGATACACATTTAGGTGGTTCGGATATTGATAATGAAATATCAAATTATCTATGTGACGATATTAAAAAGAGACATAAAAAAGATGTTAGACAAAATGCGAGAGCTTTAAAGAGATTAAATATTGCGGCAGAAAAAGCTAAAAAAACACTTTCTTCATCTACAACTGCGACAATTGAAGTAGATTCTTTAATGGATGGAGTTGATTATACTCATACTTTATCTCGTGCTAAATTTGAACAATTAGCTGATAAAATTTTTAGAAGAACTATAACTCCAATTACACAATTACTGCAAGACGCTAAAATGAATAAAGGAGATATTCATGAAATTGTTCTTGTTGGTGGAACAACAAGAATTCCACGCGTACAAGAATTACTATCAGAGTTTTTTAATAATAAACAATTAAATAAGTCTTTGAATCCAGATGAAGCAGTTGCATATGGTGCTGCAGTACAAGCAGCAATTCTAACAGGACAAGGTAATGATAAAACAAATGAGCTATTACTTCTGGATGTAGCACCTTTATCTTTAGGAATTGAGACAGCTGGTGGCATTATGACTAAAATTATTGAAAGAAATACAACTATTCCTACAAAAAAATCACAAGTATTTTCAACATATGCAGATAATCAACCTGGTGTAGATATCAAAATTTATGAAGGAGAGCGTGGATTTACAAAAGATAATAATATGTTAGGAAATTTCCATTTAGATGGTATTCCACCTGCTCCAAGAGGTGTACCACAAATCGAAGTATCATTTGATGTTGATGCTAATGGTATTATGAATATTGAAGCAGCAGATAAAAGTACAGGAAAAGTTAATAATATTACAATTACAAATGATAAAGGTCGTTTAAGTAAAGAAGATATTGATGATATGATTAAAAAAGCAGAAGAATTTAAAGAAGAAGATGAAAAGAAAAAGGAGAATATTGAAGCGAGAAATGGTCTTGAAAATTTCTTATATAATTTGAAAAATAGTATGAATAAAACAGATGATAGTAGTCAAACTCCTGAATTTTTAGAAGTAAAAACAGAACTTGACCCAATTATTGAAGAAGGACTTAAATGGATGGAAGATAATGAAAGTGCTTCTACAGAATCATATAATGAAAAACAAAAAGAATTACAAGAAAAAACCAATCCTTTAATGACAAAATTATATGGACAAAATAGTCAAGCTGGTATGAGTGGTGAAGAAATGCCACAAACTAATAATGAACCAGAACTTGATAGTGTAGATTAATTAATTACATTATTTTTTTATAATTTATTAAATATATATAAGGTTTTATATTAATATATATTAATATAATGAATAAAATATTTTTTTGTTTTTTCCTGATTGCTTTAATATATGTACCAGCATTTTCATATAATTCATTAATATTAAATATGAAAACTAAAAACAATAATTATTATAATAAAAAAATTATAAACAGACGTTTAATATTTAATACGGCTGCATATTTACCACTACTTAGATTAAATAAAGTAAATGCAGAAGTAGATAATAAAGAATTGGATAAATTAAAAAAAGAAGCAGAAAGAATACAAGAAATTTTTGATATACAAAAAGAACAATTTAATAACTTACCATCATTAAAAAGTGATAATCTTAATAATACATTTTTCGATATTATTGAGACATTTAAACAAGATGGTAGGAAAGGTGTTGTTAAATTAATGGATAATATGACACCAACTAATCAATTATATGGAAAAACTGAAAAAGATATATATAATATGCTTCATGATACTAAATATAATATTTTATTAAATAATTTTGATAGTTATTCTATTGTTGATATTGTGAAAGTAGATGATAAAATTTATGATTATGAAATTAAATTAAGGGCTCCTTATCAAAAATTTTTATATAGTGGATTACAATTTACAGATATATCTGATAAATTAGACAAAAATAATATGGCATATATTTTAATGAGATGGACAATGATTGAAACTTCAAAAAATAATTGGGAATGTGATGGTTGTTATGTAATTACACAACCACCATCTTCATAAATATGGTACTCTATTTAAACAATATTGTTATAAGATTGTTATAAGATTGTTATAAGATTGTTATAAGATTGTTATAAGATTGTTATAAGATTGTTATAAGATTGTTATAAGATTGTTATAAGATTGTAATGT
>MDSX01060408.1_pt1 | contig 15527 bp, 15 predicted proteins | sample 811141 | NCBI WGS metagenome assembly MDSX01 (sample SAMN05326642, study PRJNA326480) | marine metagenome | isolation source: seawater | place: Atlantic Ocean: South East | collected 2010 | reverse complement strand
ATTCGCACTACCTGCAACAAAATCAAACATCAAAGCGAAAGTTGGCAAATCCGTTGGAGCGTTGGTAAAATCAAAGGATAATGTTTCCCATTCTTCTGTTTTAGTTGTTTGAACACTTCGTTCTTCGCCCCAAAATGGCTTTTCTGCCTTGAGCGTAATGTATGTTCCTATTGGAGCTGATGTCAATACTTTCATTGTAATCACTGGGTGATTTACAAAATCTACATTGTTAGAAAACGTGATGCTAGTTCCTCCATAAGGAGCTCCAAGGTATTTAATAACCTTACCAACATTTGGACTACCGTTGTCCGCACCCACAAGTGGGTTGGGCAAGCTCTCCATAATGGCACTTTCAAAATCAAAGAAATGTCTATCTGTTGTTCCTGATTCAAAAGTCACCGGTAACCCAGATCTTGGAGTAGCTATAACTCCAGGAACCTGCTGAATATCGTCAACATAAAATACTTTGCCCCCACCGTCAGTAAAAGGTTGCGGCATGATAACCAAATCTACACTCCCATAGGGAGCGGGAATTCCAAAATCAAATGTCAATGTTTCCCATGCGCCGCTCATTGTGGTCACAGCATCTACTTCACAGGTATACGGGTTTTCTAATTTTACTTTAATTACCGTGCCTACAGGTTCGTTTGTATAAACCTTCATGGACAGAACACTCGTTGCTGCACTTGAGAAATCTAATGAAGAAATGTTGGTTATTTTACCGCCGGCCCAGATATCAGAAACATTGACTTTTACGATTTCCGCGACGTTAGCACTAGAATTACCTGTGCTGTTTGGATTGGGAACTATAGTGAATGTAGCTCCGTCATAACCGAGCATGCCCGGAGTATTGTTTTCAAAATCAAAAGGAAAAGATTGCCCGAAGCTGCTTAATGCTACAATTATGAAGAATGCGAAAAAAGTTGTTTTCATAATCAGTTGTAGTTTTTAGATGTGTTTTTAGAGCGGTAAATATAGACAATACCTGATACTCCTAGAGTATACACATGTTAATAACTCCAAGAGGCTTTTATCAAATCCACCTATTGAAAAACGAAATTTGAAATAATCCATCTGGTAGGATTAAAAAGCACATTATGCATCCGCTTAAAAAAGACGAGCACGCGCTCATTAATAAAATGAAGTTTGAAACAAAAAATGTTCTCGAACATCTCAATCGTGTTGCAGATCAAAGCAAGAAAATCAATCGTCATGAAATTGAACGCAGACTAGCTGAACTGTCCAGATACTCAAAAAAACTTGCGCTAATTCAAAGGAAGATAGATTTGGAAATCGAAAAGGAAATTTAAAAGTGAACTTTTTTTTAGGGAAACCGTTGTTGCAACAACTAAATTAATCAGTACATGAAAACAGTCCTTCATTTAGCATCTGGGAGAGGCTCTGCAAATCACGGTTGGCTTCAAAGCCAGCACAGTTTCAGCTTTGCCAATTACTACAATTCCAAAAACATGAACTTTGGACTATTGCGCGTACTCAATGACGATACCGTTGCACCAGGAAAAGGTTTTGGCAAACATCCACACGACAATATGGAGATTATCTCTATCCCACTTAGCGGTAATTTAGAACATGAGGACAGTATGGGTAACCAAACAATTATTCGAGAGGGAGAAATACAGGCAATGAGCGCTGGTGCAGGTATTTTTCATAGTGAGTTTAATGCTAGTAAATCACAAGAAGTGAAATTCCTCCAAATCTGGATTTTCCCAAGAGAAAAAGACGTTACGCCCAGATACGATCAAATACAATTACCCGATCTAACTATATCTGAAAAATTGCACCAAGTACTGAGCCCATATGAAAGTGATGAAGGTATTTGGATACATCAAGACACTTGGTTCCATATGGGGACGTTTAGCCGGGGAAGACACGAAGAGTATCCGGTAAAAAGAACCCAAAATGGCGTTTATCTATTTATAATAGATGGCTCTTTTGAAGTTTCTGGACAACGCTTAAATAAGCGTGACGCCTTGGGATGTTGGGAAACAGAATCCATTAGCTTGAGGAGCCTTGAAAACGGGAGTCGCATATTAATCATTGACGTTCCCATGAATTTGAGTTGATACTTAGTACCTCTGGTAAAAGAGAACAATAATTATTCAAAGGTGTTAAATTTGTATGTGTAAACCGTATCGTCATGAATAAGCCCATCAAAGGATTTTCAAAACTTAGCAAAGCAGCCAAATTAGAGTGGTTGACTCAAAATAATTTTGAGCAGCCGGATAAAACACTCGAGTTATTCCAAAGCTATTGGCACAATGACAGCAACGTGCAACAAAAGCACGATGACTTCATTGAGAATACAATGACCAACTACTATATGCCATTTGGTGTAGCCCCAAATTTCCAAATTAATGGTAGGCTATACACTCTTCCTATGGCAATTGAAGAAAGTTCAGTAGTCGCCGCTGCTGCAAAAAGTGCAAGCTTTTGGTTACAAAGAGGAGGGTTTAAAACTGAAGTTATTAGTACGGAGAAAATTGGGCATGTCCACTTCATGTATGAAGGGAACACCAATCCCTTTTTCAAAGATTTCAAAAAGCTTGAAGTTCAATTGCGAGAGGCAACCAAACCCTTGACGTCCAATATGGAAGCAAGAGGCGGTGGAATTACGTCTATTAAGTTAGTTGATAAAACTGCTCAATTAAGTCACTACTATCAATTAGAGGTGTGTTTTGAAACGTGTGATTCTATGGGGGCGAATTTTATTAATTCCAATTTGGAAGAAATGGCTAAAAGTCTTGAATCATTTACTTCAGCACATTTGGACTTAGATGAGAATAAGCTTGAGGTTGTGATGCGTATACTGAGTAACTACACACCAAACTGTATTGTACGTGCCTCCGTTAGTTGTCCAATTAGTGATTTAGAAAGTGAGGGCACCACCGGTGAAGACTTCGCAAGGAAATTTAGACGGGCAATAGCTATTGCAAATGCTGAACCGTACCGAGCTACCACGCATAATAAAGGAATCATGAATGGCGTAGATGCTCTAATTATTGCCACAGGAAATGATTTCAGAGCAGTTGAAGCCGCATGCCATACGTATGCCTCCAAGTCCGGACAATATAGCAGTCTCACCCACTGTAAGTTGGAGAATGGGATATTTACCTATTGGATTGAAATTCCCTTAGCATTGGGTGTAGTAGGTGGATTAACTAAATTGCATCCACTTGTTATAAAAGCCCTTGAAATGTTGGGTAAACCAAATGCGGAAGAATTAATGGGCATTGTTGCGGTAAGTGGTTTAGCGCAAAATTTTGCGGCACTCAGAGCGCTTGTAACAACTGGGATTCAAAAAGGGCATATGAAAATGCATCTTATGAATATTCTAAACCAACTCGAAGCAACCTCAGAAGAGAAAGTGTTAATTACCCAATTCTTTAAGGATAAAGTACCCCACCATCGTGAAGTTGTGAATTACTTCTGTACTTTGCGCGGACAGCCTGAACCAAAGCTAGGCAGATCATAATCCATGCTAAGTTACCGCGCCAACGGAAAGCTCCTACTTACCTCTGAATATGCAATTACTCAAGGTGCAAAAGGTCTTGCTTTGCCTACTCGTTTTGGTCAAAAAATACAATACAAGCCAAAACTAAATGGAGATGGTATTTCTTGGTCTTCCGCAGGGAATGATGGGAAAATATGGTTTTGGGCAGAAATGAGTCAGTCACTTGATATTCTGAAAACTTCCAATGAAATTGTTGCAAAACGATTAATCAGAAACCTTCGAATAGTTAAAAATCATTCGACGCTTTTAGATAGACCTGCAAGCTTCGTGACCGACCTAGAATTTCCAGCTGAATGGGGACTTGGAACGTCCAGTACCTTCACTAGTCTTTTAGCTCAATGTGCCCAGATTAATCCGCTTAAAACATTCAAAAATGAGCACGGAGGAAGCGGATATGATCTGGCCTGTGCGGCAGCAAATGGTCCAATAACTTACCAATTACTTGAAGAAAAACCTGAAGTCATAAATACCTCAATTCCCTTTGACTTTTTAGACCAACTCGGATTTGTTTATACAGGGAGAAAGCAGTTAACCTCTGAAAGCCTCAGCTTAGTGAAAAACAAACCGTTTTCAGATAAGCAGATTGATAGGTTTAATATGCTTACCGATAATTTTTTACGATCTAGCTCAATACTAGAATTAGAAAAAGTTATTGAAGAACATGAGGCCCTGCTCGCTGAACATTTGCAACTTCCAAAGGTTAAACAAGAACTTTTTGAAGAACTGCCAGGACAGGTCAAAAGCCTTGGTGGATGGGGTGGAGATTTTGTTTTGATCACTCGTCTGCGTTCTTCAGAGCAATGGCTCAAAAAAAAGGGGTTTACAGTTGTCTTTCCTTTCCAACAACTGGGACTTTTTCGCTCTTAGGATTGGGCACAATATTTGGTAGATTTACGACAATGCGTACTATCGTTACTTTATTAATCTTTCTCTTTTCCTGCGCTCCTTTGAGCGCGGCCCACCTTGTTGGTGGAGAAATTTCATATCGTTGCGTAGGATCAAATGCGAATGGAAATGTATATCAGATTAAATTGACGGTATATCGCGATTGTAATTCTTCAGGAGCGCCTTTTGACAATTTTGCTCCAATTAGCGTTTATGGTGGGGCGTCTCAGAATGTTGCCGTACAAAACCTAAGTGTTGCGCGAGGTCAGATCACAAGTATTCCAGCTGTTGTTGCTAATCCCTGCCTTCAAACTCCACCTAATGTTTGTACGGAAAAAGCAATTTATCAAACCACTGTGACTCTTCAGCCCAGCACCCACGGATACACCATTGTATACCAACGATGCTGCAGGAATAACACAATAACAAACGTAGGTAATTCAGGAAATTGGGGTTCTACTTATCACATCACCATACCTCCAAACGACAATCGTTGCAATGGTTCTGCCCGATTTCAATCGGATCCACCAATAGTTATGTGTAAAGATGATTTCCTAAATATTGACTTTTCCGTACTTGAAGATAATGGAGATTCTATTTATTACTCCCTTTGCCAACCTATTACAGGAGGAAGCCAAAACAACCCTGCTCCTAACCCCCCATCCCCACCACCCTATTCTGGCGTTCCTTTTCTTTTTCCTTATTCAGCAGCATATCCTTTACCTTCAAGCCCACAGATTACTTTGGATCCTAATTCAGGGATTTTAACGGGAACACCTACTGGAACGGGTCAATATGTATTTGCAGTTTGTGCCTCAGAATACGATTCTAATGGTGTATTATTATCTACACTCAGACGGGATTACCAATTCAATGTAACCACATGTCAGAGCAATGTATTGAGTGATCCTACACCGCAACTATATCAACCAAATACCATTTGTAACGGAACTACTATTACTATGAGTGATAGCTCCATAAACGGCACCAACTATTTATGGTTATGGAATGACCCCAACAATCCGGGAGCATCTTCAACAGGCCAAAACCCAACTTATACCTATGGAGACACAGGTACTTATACCATTCAATTAGTAATCAATGTGGGTTGGCCTTGCACGGATACAGCTGAGGTAACCTACGAATTGTACAATCCCATTAACGCTGGGTTTACCTCTAGTGGCCCAGTATGTTTTGATGAAAACCTGATTACATTCCAAAATCAGAGTTCTAATGGAGGATTAGCCCAAGCAACATGGGATTTTGGACCCAATGGCTCCTTAGCTACATTTAGTGGGTGGAATCCTCCGCCTGTTAGTTTCTCTTCATGGGGAGATCAGATTGTGACTCTTACCGTGGAAGAAAAAGGCTGCGTAGGCACCTTTGTAGATACGGTTAGAATATATAGGCGACCTGAAACTGCAGTAAACGTTGAAAACCAAATTGGATGTGCTCCCTTTACTATTGAATTTTGGGACAGTACCATTACTGATGGACAAGTCATTTACAACTGGGATTTTGGAGATGGAGTCCTTAGCAACGACAGCGCACCCGTGTACACTTACACAGACCCTGGTACTTACGATCTCACGCTTACCGTATTCTTTATTGAAGGCTGTTTGGATACCATAACATTAAATTATAACGATTACATTACCGTATACCCCTCCCCAACCTCCGTATTTATTGCAGACCCCACTTCTGCGACCATTTACACCAGTACCGTTGAAATAACTGATTTGGCCTCTGACCCAACAGACGCTCTTATTACCTCTATGGGAGACGGTACTATTTATTATGATTTACGAAAACTAAATCATTCCTACAACGATACCGGATGGTTTGAAGTTGAACATGTTGTTATTAATACTTTTAATTGTCCAGATACCTCCACAGCTTTAGTTCGAATTAATCCAGAAACGCTCGTTTTTGTACCTAATGCATTTTCTCCAAATGGAGACGGAACCAATGAAATGTTTGCTCCCACGGCAGTAGGAGTTAAATCTTACGAACTGCGCATTTACAACCGTTGGGGTGAGGAGATTTTTAAAAGTACAACGCCTGAAATTGGCTGGAACGGCACCTTTCCAAATGGCAAACCCGCGTCATTTGGCACCTATACTTGGTCCATTTTTGCTAAAGGCGCTAATGATAAAGTGATTACGAAAACGGGCCTTGTAACCCTTCTCAAATGACCTATTTCACCAGAATCCAAATCGCTGCAATAGAGACAATCACACTTCCTAGCACGTAAACGAGTGCTTCTAATTCCCTCCCTTCTTGTAATAATCGCACCGTTTCGTAACTAAACGTACTGAATGTTGACCACCCGCCACAAACCCCGGTTGCCAATAGCAATTGAAGCGTACTCTTTTCCGGTGATATCCTATAAACATACACCAAGGCAACAGATGCCATGATGTTAATTAAGAACGTTGCCCAATGTAATTTGGTCTGTGCTATGCCCACGGCCAACATTCCTTGAGTAGTACCAAAGCGCAATACGGCTCCTATACCACCGCCTAAAAAAACCGCTAAAATTGCTGTTAAAGAACTCATGAAAACTTGGAATCAATACGCACTAAAATAGTTGAAATGAATATTCCCCATAATGCCCCTGCCAATAGGTCCAATGGGAAGTGCACACCTACGTGAATTCTTGAAAAGCTCTGAATAAACGCGACCCCAATAAGAATAGGGAACCAAGAGGGTTTCAACCACTTGCGCATTAGAAATGCTAATCCAAAAGTATTTGCAGCATGAGCAGAAAAAAAACCATATGCAGAGCAATGGACAAGGATTCGAATGCCTTCAAGTTCTTCTTGACAAGGACGAGGACGAGCTATTAACTCCTTAACAAAATTCGCACCCTGATCCCAAAGTAATAGACCAACTAAAGACAACGCGATTCTAAATATCCACGTACTGTGCGAATTGGAATTTTTAATTAATCGTCCAATAAGAACAGCATATAACGGCAGCCATGTAATAGCATTTGTAACCGCCAGCCAAAAGGTATCCCAAGACGGGCTAAATAGCTGATTCAAAATCAAGAATAACTGCTTATCCCATTCCAATAGGGCATCCATTATGGTGTTCACAATTCTTCGTTTAGTGCAGACCAGATGTTATCCTTCAATGCCATTATGTTCAGACCTGTTACAGAAGAAATAAAAACATGAGGCACATCTTTTGGAAGCTGTTGCTGAATTTCCGCTTGCATTTCTTCGTCTAACATGTCGGACTTGGTTATTGCTAAGATTCTATTCTTATCTGCTAACTCTGGGTTATAGACAACCAACTCATTGAGGAGAATTTCATATTCTCTGTGGTAATCATCCGCATCTGCAGGTACCATAAATAACAACAATGCGTTGCGCTCAATATGCCGTAAGAATCTATAACCTAATCCCTTCCCTTCGGAGGCTCCCTCAATAATTCCTGGAATATCCGCCATGACAAACGAGCGATAATCGCGATAATTCACCATACCTAGATTTGGAACTAGAGTTGTAAATGGATAGTTGGCTATTTCTGGTTTGGCTGCACTCACCACACTGAGCAAGGTGCTTTTACCAGCATTTGGAAAGCCTACTAAACCAACATCTGCAAGTACTTTTAATTCAAGGATAAACCATCCTTCCACTGGGTCTTCTCCAGGCTGAGCATAACGAGGAGTCTGAAACGTAGACGATTTGAAATGAACATTCCCTTGGCCGCCACGTCCGCCTTTTACTAATATCTTCTCTTCTCCCTCTTCTGTAATTTCAAAGAGGGTTTCTCCTGTCTCTTCATCTTTTGCGATTGTGCCTAAAGGGACATCTATGTACCTGTCTTCTCCATTGGCGCCTGTCTTTTCCTGACCTGAACCGTTATCACCTGAAGAGGCCTTAATGTGCTTTTGATACTTTAATGGCAAGAGTGTCCACATTTGCGAATTTCCGCGAAGTATAACATGTCCGCCTCTGCCACCATCACCGCCGTCAGGACCGCCCTTAGAAGTCATACGATTTCTTAAAAGATGAGTAGATCCTTTTCCACCTCGACCGCTTTTGCAGTAGATTTTTACGTAATCAATAAAGTTGCTTCCAGCCATAATAAAAGAGCAGTTCGCCATGTGACTAACTGCTCCGTAAAAGTACGATTGTTAAAACGGTATTGAAAACCGTCTAAAGAGAATCAATTACAGCGATTAAGCGATCCGTAATTTCTTCAATTGAACCCAATCCATTTACACCACAATACTTGCCCTGTGCATCGTAATGATTTTTTACCGGCGAAGTTTCCTTGTTATAGGTGTTAATTCTATTTTGTATCACTTCCGGATCGGCGTCATCTGGACGTCCAGATGTTTTACCACGTTCAAGTAAACGTGTTTTTAATTCCTTTTCTTCCACTTCAAGCGCAATCATGCTTGTTATACTCACATTCCGTCCGTTCAAGAAGGAATCTAGTGCTTCTGCTTGCGCATTTGTTCGCGGAAAACCGTCAAAAATAAATCCTTTCGCATCCGGGTTTTTATTCACCGCATCCTCTAACATGGAAATGGTGACCGAATCCGGGACCAAGGCACCCTTGTCCATATAGGATCTTGCAAGTAACCCGAGTTCCGTTTCATTTTTAATATTGAAGCGGAATAGGTCTCCTGTGCTAAGATGCACTAGAGAATAACGTGTAACTAAAAATTCGCTTTGCGTTCCTTTACCAGCACCTGGGGGGCCAAACAGCACGAGATTTAACATTTCAAGAGTTTTACTTTCAGCCAACGAATATACCTACCAAAGATAGAAATCCGTACTATTGTACCCGATTTGAATAAGATTGATGATTTCACGTCAAAACAACCAATAAAAATCAATGAGAACACCCTATTGTGTAATAATGGCCGGAGGAATTGGCAGCAGATTCTGGCCCATGTCCACAGAACAAACACCAAAACAATTTTTGGACTTCCTTGGCACGGGAGAAAGTTTAATTCAACAGACGTACAGAAGGGTAAGACGTATTTTCGAACCAGAAAATATTCTCATAGTTACACATGCCAATTACCGCATACAGACTAAAGAGCATTTACCGGAATTACCCGAAAAAAATATCATTTTAGAGCCTCTTCGCAGAAATACTGCTCCATGTATTGCATATGCGGCTCTAAAAATAAAAAAACGCGATGCTTCTGCGAACATATATATTACACCTGCGGATCATTTAATTTCAGATGAAGAAGCCTTTGAAGTTCAAATTCGTAAAGGGTTGGAGAAAACTGAAGACAGTGACTATTTTGTAACCATTGGAATCAAACCGCATAAGCCTGAAACCGGTTACGGATACATCCAATATGATGAAACAAAGTATGAAGAAAATATCTTCAGCGTTAAAGCATTTACAGAAAAACCAGATTTAGAGCACGCCAAACTATTCATCCAAAGCGGCGACTTCCTTTGGAACGCGGGCATGTTCATTTGGAATATTGAAGCCCTCAGTGCAGGCCTTGATAAGCATTTACCAGATCTCATGAGCACGCTAGGGCAGGCTTGGAATGATTTAGATACCAAATACGAAGCGGAAAGTATTGCAAAAGTGTATTCTGAATGCGAAAATATTAGTATTGACTACGGACTAATGGAGCGCGCCAATAAAGTCTGTGTAATCCCCACTGTAATGGGTTGGTCAGATATAGGTAATTGGGGTGCTGTGTATGATCTCAGTAAAAAAGACCATAACGGTAATGCTATTGTAGGACAGAACATCATAGCTCAGCATTGCAAAAACTGTCTAATCGTGAATGGTGCTGAAAATAAAGCCCTAGTAGTTGACGGTCTTGAAGAAAAAATCGTGGTTCAAACTGATAAAACTTCACTAACTTTTCCTCTAGGAAACGATCAGGCCATCAAACAAATTGCGAAAGCTGTTCGTGTAGAATTGGGAGAGGATTTCGTTTAAAACCTTGATTTTTTATTCGTGGAAAACAACAAAAAACCGCTAGGTTTTATAAATGCGGCCATTACTAGGTGGCCAATTATAAAACCCTTATTCAGCTTCTTAAAGGATCGATTCTCTATTATAGACCTTGCAAATCCAGATGCCACCATAGAAGGCATAAAAAAGGATATAGAATTCCGCGGCTTTAGTCTATGGATTTTAATCTTCTCTATTTTCATTGCTTCAATAGGACTAAATGTTAATTCTACTGCTGTAGTCATTGGAGCTATGCTAATTTCCCCTTTGATGGGACCCATTATGGGACTTGGCCTAAGCCTAGGAATAAACGATTTTAAACTCCTCACTCGTTCCCTTAAAAACCTTGGTGTAGCCATTGGTATTGGACTAGTGGTCTCTGCGTTTTATTTTTTGGTATCACCAATTTCTACGCCCTCCAACGAACTTTTCACACGCACAAACCCGACTCTTTTAGATGTATTAGTTGCTTTCTTTGGCGGACTTGCAGGAATTTTAGCAGGTTCTAGAAAGGAAAAGAATAATGTAATACCCGGTGTAGCTATTGCAACCGCTTTAATGCCACCATTATGTACAGCTGGATATGGACTGGCTCATGGAGATTGGCATTATTTCTTTGGTGCTCTTTATCTTTTCTTAATAAACGCAGCACTCATTGCAACATCAACTACACTTATTGTTAGGTACTTAAGATTCCCATTGCAAGAAATATTAGATCCTGTACGTGCAAAAAAAAGCAGTCGATATTTCACCATTGGACTCATTATTATTATTGTTCCATCTATCTATATTATGTATAGAACAGTTACCGATTCTATCAACCAGGGGAAAATTGAAACTTATCTTACGGAATACGTAGATTATCCTGGTACTGAAATCCTCAAGGAGAAGGTAACCTTTAACAACGGAACCCCGGAAGTAACTCTGGTGCTATTTGGTGATCGTGTTCCTATAGAACTTGCTGAAAAATGGTCCACTTCTTTTAGTCAAAAGTTCAGCGGAACGCTATCTATTGTCCAAGATGAGAAGGAAGCTCAAGGATTTGAGGAAATGTCTAAGATGGTGCAGCTATATTCTGAGGGCCGTGACGAAGCAAGGTCATTTCAAGAAAAAATAAGCTCCCTTGAAGGCGAACTCGTTCAACTAGAGCAGCAGCTTATTCCAAGTAACTTAAGCGCTGAAATTCGTATCAATTACCCGGACTTGGAACGCTTTTCAATCGGGACACTGCAATACGACATAGATAGTATTTCTGATGGTTCCTTAGTGCCCGTAGCTTTCGTCAATTGGAAAGCATCGGTGGATTCATTGACATTAGGCCAACGTAATCAACAACTTGAAAATTGGCTCAAGCTCCGCCTTGAAAAAGAAACTGTTCTTGTTCAGCCTATGCCCTAATAGACCACTATAATCAAAGCTTACCCACCATGTTTTCTGGTCTTACCCATTGGTCAAATTCATCCGCAGTAAGGTAGCCTAATTGGACAGCCTCTTGTTTTAATGTGGTTCCGTTTTCATGCGCAGATTTCGCGATTTTTGCCGCTTTTTCATACCCAATCTTTGTATTCAATGCGGTAACTAACATCAAAGAGTTATTGAGATGGTTTTCAATAGCGGTGTAATTGGGCTCTATACCCACCACACATTTCTCAGTAAAACTCACACATGCATCACCAATCAATTCTGCGCTCTGCAAAACATTATAAGCCATCATTGGCTTGTATACATTCAACTCATAATGACCTTGCGCGCCTCCTATAGATACAGCCGTTTGATTACCCATTACTTGTGCACAAACCATAGTAATAGCTTCTGCTTGCGTTGGATTCACTTTACCCGGCATGATTGATGACCCAGGCTCATTTGAAGGAATGGTTATCTCCCCTATACCTGATCTAGGTCCCGAAGCAAGAGACCTAATATCATTGGCAATTTTATTCAAGCTTACAGCTAATTGATTAAGTGCTCCGTGTGTTTCAACCAAAGCATCATGGGCAGCTAAGGCTTCAAATTTATTTTCTGCTGTACGGAAAGGCAAACCTGTAAATTGTGCAATGTACTTAGCCACACCTTCAGAATATCCTTCTGGTGTATTGATTCCAGTTCCTACTGCCGTTCCTCCAAGCGCTATTTCGCTTAGGTGATCAAGCGTGTTTTCAAGAGCCTTGAGTCCATGGTTTAGTTGACTAACATAACCGGAAAACTCTTGTCCAAGAGTTAGCGGTGTGGCATCCATAAGATGAGTACGACCAATTTTGACCACCTTCCAAAATTCCTTACTTTTTGTCTGTAAAGTATCTCTAAGCAGTGTCACCGATGGTATAGTATTCTCAACAATTTTTTTGTAGATCGCTATGTGCATTCCCGTGGGGAAAGTATCATTAGAACTTTGGCTTTTATTAACATCATCATTAGGGTGGATTGTTTTTTCGCCTTCACCCAAGATGTTTCCTGCCAATACATGGGCACGATTTGCAATAACCTCATTCGCATTCATATTACTCTGAGTACCGGAACCCGTCTGCCATATTACCAATGGAAATTGATCATTAAGTTCACCGGCAAGAATTTCATCACACACGGCGCCAATCAAATCGCGTTTCTCTGCAGAAAGTATACCTGCATCAAAGTTTGTGCATGCCGCAGCCTTTTTCAAGTAGGCAAAACCTTCAATGATTTCCAACGGCATAGTTCCAGAAGCACCTATTTTGAAGTTCATTCTGGAGCGCTCAGTTTGCGCACCCCAATATTTATCTGCAGGCACTTTTACCTCACCCATGGTGTCGTGTTCGATTCTATATTCCATATTATTCTGAATAATTGATACTTGGTCGTGTAGGCACAAATTTAGGCAACAGAATTTCTGCAACGGCATCCTCTAGCGCTATATTCTTTCATTGCATTTTTTATTCAAAATTGAATCTAAATGAATTGCACTATGTATCTTTACATCTACTTAAATGATAACGTATGAAATTTATCGGTTTCCTTGTATTCTTGGTCGTTGCCCTAATGGGTTTTTCAATGCTTGCCTTCTTGGGTCTTTTCGTAGGCTACTGGTTAACATTGATTGGCTTAGAATCTGTAAACCCGAAAATTGCTCACGCAATTATTGGTCATAAAGAAGAAGAATCTGCAGAGTAATTTGCGGACATAGTAAAATGAAAAAGCCGGCTAGAAGCCGGCTTTTTCATTGAATATCGAATAAATTGGAGGCATGAGCGCTGCTGCAGAAAAAGAACATACAATATCAATAAAACCTCACGAGGCGGAAGTTCTAAAGAACCTTGTTCAAAAGTATAATGTCAACAATGCTCTAGAGGTTGGACTCGCCTATGGTGCAAGCGCTATGACTATGTTAGGTGCCAATAGCCAGCTAACTTTAACAAGCTGTGACCCTTTTCAACAAGCAGATTATCAAAATTCAGGGTTAGATAAGATAGCTGGCGCTGGTTTTCAAAGCCGCCACACACACATTAAAGAGCTCTCAGACCGAGCGCTTCCTAAGCTTTTAGTGGAAGGTAAAACATACGACCTAGTCTTTATTGACGGCGACCATAAATTCAGCGGAGCCTTTGTAGACTTTCATTTTGCAGCCCAGATGATTGAAAATAATGGAATAGTAGTTTTTCACGATATGTGGATGCGCGCGCTAATTCTCATTCGGTCCTACATTAATAACAATCGACCCGATCTCATAGAAATCCCTTTGAATTGCGCCAACATGTGCGCTTTTCAACGAATCGGTCAAGATAAGCGAGACGGCATGGTTTTCAATGAATTCTTTACCAGAAAAGGGTATATCAAATACCACATCAACAGAATGGCCTGGGAAAGAAAAACCGTATTTGGAAAAACTGTTTTCAAAATTAAAATGATTCTTAAACGGCGCTAAACTCTTCCTCCTTGAAAGACTATGATGGTATTTCCATGATAATCCTTTAAAGAATATCTTCAATCTTTTCAGCAGGACGGGCAACTACGGCACTCGTACCATGAACTACAATGGGGCGCTCCATCAAACGCGGATGTTCAATCATTGCTAAAATAATTTCATCTTCACCAAGGTCTAGATCTCTGTATTCCTCTTTCCACAATATCTCGTTCTTACGGACCAATTCTAAGGCATCTATTTCAAGCGCATCAAGGAGCTCTTCAAACTCTTTAGCTGTCATACTTTCTTCGTCATTCATATAATGACGAATCTCAAATTCAATTCCTTTTTGCTCTAGCAGTCCAATTGCTTCCCTAGACTTTCTGCATCGGGGATTATGGTATACTTTGATCATCTTAATAAATTATGTGCAGCGCGCCTTCTTCATTGACATCACCACAACGGTTCGTTGCATTGATTTGGTAAAAATAAACTCCAGCGGAAAGAATGCTGCTATCGTAATCTCCTTTCCATTCAAAGGAGACCACATTTGTTTCAAAGACTTTTACTCCCCATCTATTGTGGACAATCAAATGAAAAGCATCCCAATTCTCACTCGTATTCACCATAAAAGCGTCATTTACTCCGTCATTATTTGGTGTTATGAAGTTTGGAACTGTAAAGGGCTCACCAGCGAAATAGACATCAAAATTCTCCACTAGTGTATCCGAAATATTACAAAGACTGTCATAACCTACAATACTGATTTCATACAGCCCGCTCTGACTAATTTGAAGTGGGTTTACAAATCCTGCCGACTGACCGTCTACAAGCCATTCAAAACTTTGATACGTAGCATTAATTATGGCATTAAAATCTGCGGACTCTCTGGTTTCGCACGAATCAAGCGTGGTATTAATTTGCATAAAAGGCGGAATTCGGAAGTTGAGGGTATCGGCAATAACTTGAGACCGATTGCAATTCGTGTCCAATACATTAACAGTAATCAAGTTAGATGCCGGAATTGGCGCACCAAATTGCACTTGTGCAGTTGTGAAGAGCTGTCCTGAATTGTTCCACTCAAACACATAATCGGAAGCTATGGAAGAATCACTTACCAACCTTGCCGTAGCATTAACTATGCGAGCGGGATCACAATAATCATAGTTATAATCAATCCATACCGGATCAAATGCCGGATTCACTTGGAGGGTAAATAAGGTTGTATCCCATGTATCACAGACGGTATCTTGGCCAATGACTTGTACGTTATAAATGCCT
>MDSX01069773.1_pt1 | contig 15532 bp, 18 predicted proteins | sample 811141 | NCBI WGS metagenome assembly MDSX01 (sample SAMN05326642, study PRJNA326480) | marine metagenome | isolation source: seawater | place: Atlantic Ocean: South East | collected 2010 | reverse complement strand
CCAAGGGTTAATGCCAATGGCGTTACAAACTGGTGAGAGAGGCTTTGATGTCATGGGTCAGATTGGTAGTCAACGTGGTACTAGAGCGCAGCAAGAGTTGATGAATCAAATTGGTATGTTCAACGCTCCTCGTGACGCTACTCTTAAGAATCTATCAGACTTCTATGCCTTCTTAGGCGCTAACCCACTAGGTAAAGAATCTAACATGACTGGTACTGAGACGCAAACTACCAAGAATTCTAGTGATCCATTCGGTGCGATTCTAGGCGCTGGCTTAGCTGTCGCAGGGATGCCTGTTGCAGGTGTGGATGGAGCATCTGGTGGTAGTTTAGGCGGTAACTTTATTCAAGGATTATTTAGTTAAGGATCAATAATGAGTACATATAAGATTAAGAGCGGTGATACTCTAGGTGCTATCGCTAAAAGAACAGGGACATCTGTAGCAGAGTTAGCTAGGCTTAACAACATCTCTGATGTAAATAAGATAAGGACTGGTGATAGTTTAATTACAGAGGCACAAGAGGCTTTTAAGCCGCCTCCCTTAGTACCTGTATTTACTCCTCCTGCTGCTAGAGATCAAGACACTAAACTTCCTATAGGTGGTATGTTCTATAGACCTCCCTCTGATCCAGAAGCTATGGCTGGTGCTGGTTTTGGTATGCTAGGTGATGCTTTCTCAACAGTAGTGAATGCATTTGGTTCTGGCTTTGGAGGTGGTGGTAGGACTTCTGAGAATATGGAAGGAGCTACAACAGGACGAGCGCCTACGAATCAAGTCACTGCTAATTTGTTAGACTTCTTTAATCCTTTTCAAGGAGATAAGACAGAGGCTGATTATAACGAAGATGCTTTGGAGGGTATTAGACACGCTGCTATTAATGCGTATAATCAAGGCCGTTCTAACATTGATTATGGTGATTACAATCTAAAGGAGTCTAATGTACGCGCTCAAGCAGGAATGTCAGGGCAGCGGGGAAGGGATAGCTTGATTAAAAGGGCTATACTTGGCGATCTTAGTCCTACAGAGCAAGCAGCCTTTTCAATAGGAGGCGGTGGCGTTCATGTTGAAAACGGAAACTTGTATGCTACAGATATATATGACTATGGTAAAGTTGATCCGGTAGCGGGTCAAGAGCAAGACCTCTACTCTAAGGTACGCAATCTTCTTTCGTATATTCCCGGCAACGAATACAAAACTAAGATAAATCTAGGAAGCCTTCAGTCTTTAGGGTTGCCAGATACTAGAGTGGCTTCAGTAACTAATCTTCCAATATTTAGCGGAGGCGGGTAATAGACAATGAATAAAGATGACGCAGTAATCCAGTTTCTAATGCAGCAAGAAGGCTTTAAAACTAGAACGTATCTACCAAAGAAGAATGGTCTTGTTATTGGCAAGTCTGGTTTAACCTTTGGTGGTGGTATTGACATTGGTCAGATGGACTTGAGAGAGTACAAGGCATTGGGTCTGCCTGATGCTTTAGAGTCTGCTATGCTTCCTTACGTAGGTAAGCAGGGTGATGATGCTCTAGCTATTGAGTATGAGCTGGGACACTTTGACATCCCCGCTGAGATAGCTATGAACATTACTCGTAGACACATCGAGAAGTCTAAGCAGAAGCTACGCAATGCATTCCCTAAGTTTGATTCACTAGCACCACAACAACAGGCAGTGGCTCTATCGCTGCTGCATAACTATGGTGCTGCTGCTCTTAAGTACAAGACAATGAAGGCAGTTATCAGCGGTGACTTGCAGACAGCTATCACTAAGCTACGTGACCCTGACGAGTGGAAGAATGTCGAGCTACATCCTAGACGTAACAGAGAAGCAGACTTGCTGGAGTCTTTGCTGGTATCTCAAATGCAACAGATGCAACAGCAGCAAGTTAATATGTTTAACAAGGTAGGTGTATAATGGCAGTTCCAAGTATATTTCAAATGTCTCGTCCTCCTTCATACACAGCACCTACGTCCGAGCAGCTGTATCAGGGAGTTGAAGATATGACTTTAACAGATGCGGCTGTGACAGGTCTTGGTTTGATTCCAGCCGCACGATTAGGCACTGCGGCTACTGGTGCAGCAATACGTAATGCTCCTAAGCTAACGTCATACCTAGAAAGGTTAATGAAGGCGGCTGGGTATAGCCGTAAATACGATCCGCTTAAGCGTGGTGCTGGTGGACGTATGATGCCTCGTGATCCTAAAGACTTTGTAGGTATTAATCCTAACAGAGCAGCAGTTACATCTGGACTAGCTGCCCTTGGTATTGGCGCTTTAAGCGGTGATGATGCTCCTGCTGGAGGTGGTGATTCAACAGGGACTGTACCAGTAGAAGACAAGTCTATGACTACCGCTGCTATTGATGCTAACGCAGAGAAGCTAAAGGCAGACAGAGGCGATGACACTAACTGGTTTGATGCATTGAACGAGCGTGTTGACTTGATGGCTATGGGTGCAGCTATGTTGGCAGGTTCAGGTTCTGGTATGGGTACTGCTGCTAACTTAGGTAGAGGATTACAGGCAGGTATTGCATCTAGGAAAGGGGAAGCACTAAGGGCTGAAGAGAAGCAATATAAAGATGCAGCATTGCTGTTAGATTCTATGAGAGCTAGAGCAGCGTTGCAAGCTGCTAGTGGTACAGGCAATATATATAAGCAGTATAATGCTAAGATAGATGATCTAGGAGCTGCTCTTGTAGGCTTAGGCGTACCTCAAGACGAGTCCAAGGCTGTCGCTTCTACTATATTCTCTAGCTATGGTAACGTAATGAACATGGATCCAAACGCTAGGAATAATTTCCTTGAGCAGATAATTGAAGGAAGTACTCCTTGGTATGATGTACGAAACCCTGATGTTAATCTTAAGAAGATAAGACCTGCAATAGTAGACATCACAACAGGAAACATATAATGTCAGAAGCCATAGACTTTGACGCACTGTGGAGCATGTCGGATGCACAGTTCGATCAGAACACAGCTCGAAGACCTGATGGATTAGATGATCAAGTAGGCGCGGGAGTTGACTTAGGTCAGGCGCTATTATACAGAGGTGGTCAATCAGTAGCAGAGGCATTCGGATTCGCAGACAGCGCATTCGGACAGGCTATGGTTGATGCCAAGAACGAGAACTTAAGAGAAGTAAGTAGGGTTACTGCACATCCTCTGTATGAAGAGGGTGAGTTCTCCTTCAGAGGTTTGCTAGATCAAGTAGCTAGAGGTGTAGGTACTGTTGGTGTTGCATTACCCGCAGCAGTTGCAGCAGTTCCTTTGGCCTCAACAGTGGGTGCATCAGGCTCTGTAGGCGCTCTGGTGGCTGGTGGTTTAACCTCTGGACTTATGAACATAGGTGACATTGGTTTAAAAGCAGAGGACATGGACGAGGCATACAATGCTTCTATGGCAGACATCGGTACTGGTCTTGCTTTAGGTGCGTTAGAGCCTCTGGCTGCTGCTAAGTTTGTTAAAGCTCTTGGCCCTGCCTTTAAGACTACATCCCCTGAGATTATTAAAGCTATTAGATCAGGTAATGCAGGTGCATACAGCAATGCAATACGTAGTCAGGTAGCTCAGACCCCTTCACTGGCTAGAACAGCGGGTACAGCAGCGTTAACCTCTGGCTTAACTGAAGGTATTCAGGATTTCTCAACAACACTAGCGGCTACTAACTCTACATCTTACTGGGATGAGTTTGATGTTGAAGCATCTCTGAAAGAGTCAGCAGTAGAGGCTCTGGTTGGTGGTATATTAGGCTTACCCTTTGGTGTAGGTAGCAGCGTCATGTCTAAAGCACAGAACAATGCAGACATAGACTACGCCAAGCAGGTAGATAAAGGGATTGTCAAGTATGATCCAGCGACTAAGGGATGGTTTAAGGATCAAGAGCAGATTCCAGTATCTAACACCAAACTATCTCACTTGTACTCTAGGTTTGTAGCTCCTGTAATCGGTGACTCAGGAAGCGTCATGGTAGGGAGACTGAACACCAATAAGTCCCGTGCTTTTGCAGGTAAGTTTACTCAGACCACTGGAGACTTTGCTCGTAGAATAGGTATACGTCCTGTACATGCAGAGGCTATGGCATTTAAATCGTCTTATCTGGGTAGTGTTAAATCATTCCTAAGCCTAGATGCTAAGCAAGCTCAGGCGGTGCATGACTATCGTGTCATGGAAGATGGCAAAGCTAAAGATAAGGCATTCTCTCAGCTATCCTCTCAAGGTAAGAAGGCATCTAAAGACCTTTCTAAGTTCCTAGATGTAACTATTAAAGCAGACCTTAAGAAGTTAGGCATTGATGCTACTTTGTTTGAAGGTACTAGTTACTTCCCGCTGCATGGTAGGTTAGACTACAAGAAGATAAAGACTAATAGACAAGAGTTTATTGACAACGCTATGGCAGTTGCTGATGCCAAGGGTATTGATCTAACTCTTGATAAAGTAGAAGCGTATGTGCAGCGTATTGAGCAGCAGGGTTATGAACACTTTGGTTCTCAAGCTGACGTTGGCGCTATCTCTACTGCACTAGAAGAAGGATACCTAGAGGCTGTAGAGAAAGAAGCTAACAAGATAATAAAGAAGAAGAAGCTAACGACAGATACAGAAATAGCTCAGGCTAGGGATCAGGCAGCGGTTACTGTAAGTAAGAAACAAGCATCAGTTAAGGCTTCTGGAGGCGCTAGAGTAAACGATCAGAATGCTGTCGAAACCCATCGTATGTTGGCAGAGCTTCCGCAGGATTTCTGGAACAACTGGACTGACCCTAAGTCTAGCGTACAGGAATCTATCTACTCTTATTACGAAATGATGTCAGAGAGATTAGCACACGCTAAGATGTTTGGTGCTAACAATGAGCTGTTCTACAAAGAAGCTGCTGAAGTTATTAGAGATGCTAAGGCACAAGGCAAGCAGTTTGATACTCAGGCTGTAGTAAAAGACATGGCTAACATGATGAACCTGTCTCAGCGTATCCCTATTCGTAACCTTGATGTCACCCAAGGGGATGGCCTTAGAACCGCACAGAATGCGATTAGAGCGGGTTTATCTGTAACCTTACTGCCTCTATCTATTCTCCCTTCATTGGCTGAGGTGTTCGTTGTAGCCTCCAGAACAGGACAAACAGGTAAGTCTGTAACTACCGCAGGTAAACTGACAGCGCGTATCATACGTGAGCAGTTTAAGCATGGTAGGGGTCTTGCTTTTAAGGATGCTGCTCAGCTAGTAGATGAAGGTATCATTCAAGACTTAGGTATCACTGCATATGAGCTTAAGAATACAGCTGCTGCACGTATTGGTGACAATGAGATTGGCGGTAGGATCACTAACATAGAGAACTTCTTCTATAACATGACGCTCACGCCTCAGTGGACAGAAGCACTGCGTATGACTGCTGCTATTCAAGGGGAGCAAGCGTTTAGGTCAGACCTAGTTAAGTATCAGAAGGCAATCTCTGAAGGTGATGTAAAAGAGCAGCTGCGTATAGGCGATAAGTTTGCAGAGGCTGGTCTTAATATATCTGAAGCATACAACTGGCATCTAAGAGGCGGTAAGAAAGACCAGTACTATGAAGAGCAGTTCAAGATGGGTGTTCTTAACATAGTGGAGGATACAGTGATGCGTCCTCGTATGGTACAGAAACCTGCTTGGATGGCTGATGAACGATTCAAGCTGCTGGGTCAGCTGAAGTCATTCTCTATTGTGTTTAACAACGTAGTGATGAAGGGCTGGTACAACAACATGGTTGCTAACGGCACTTCTCAAGACAAGCTAAGACAAGCAGCGGTGATTGCTCCGTACATAGGCATGATGATTGCTACTCAGATCATGGCATCTGCTATGCGTGAATATGCTAAGACAGGTGACATAGAGAAGTGGGAAGATAAGACAGCAGTTAGCCATGTATTAGGCGCTGTCACATATATTGGTGGTCTATCGTTTGCTCTTGATCCCCTACGTGCTAGTAACTGGGGTGTTGACCCAACAAGTGTACTGCTTGGCCCTGCTGCCAGTAAAGGTAATGATCTGGTGTCAGGTATTGGAGCTATATTGTCGGGATCATTAGCGCCAGAGGATGTGATAGGTGCTGTACTTAAAGATGTGTCCAGAGGATTCCCAATCATAGCAGGACTAACAGAGGATTTCTAATGATAGGCGTAACAGACTTGATAGCTGGTATCTTTAAACCAGCAGCGGGATTGATAGATGACCTGCATACCTCAGAAGAAGAAAGACTAGCAGCTAAGACTAAGATGCTAGAGGTACAGGCAGCAGCGATGCAGCGTGTATTTGATTACGAGACACAAGCGTTAACTGCTCGTGCTACGATAGTAAACAGTGAGGCAACCTCAGAGAATTGGATAGCGTCATCATGGCGGCCTATAACAATGCTGACGTTTATGGTACTTGCTGTTGGAGATTCGCTAGGATTACTAGCAACCCCTCTCAGGGACGAGGCATGGATGCTTCTACAATTAGGTCTAGGCGGGTATGTTGTAGGCCGTAGTGGTGAGAAGATAGCAAAGACTATCAAACACCAGTAACAACAAAGCCCCTACGCCAATGACGGCATAGGGGCTTTTCTTTATCTGCTAGATTTCACATGCTCCTCCAGTACATGCTAACGTCTGCGCTCCTTCCGTAACATCACTTGCTTCTGTAATGTCCCACTTAATGCTCTTAGGCATTGCCTTCTTCATCTCCTTGTATTGTTCCTTGTCGATCTCTTCATAGGGTGCTTGCTCATATGAGTGATCACTAAAAGGCAAGAATGACACACCACTACAATCATCGAAATTGTTATAAAGCCAGCTGCCAATATTAAGAAACTCATCATCTCTATAATATACAGTAATAGACGGTTTATGTTCGCACCAATGTTTCTGATATACATCCCACAGCTCCAACTGTTCCATCCCTGTTTGAGATGCAGACATCACAGCCCCTGCTGGTGCTTTCTGAGGGAAGCTAAACACCAGTGTTGAGGGTGATCTTACATCGACTTCTGATTCTATTCCCGCATCGCTAAGCACGTTGCATAAAGGATCATTAACATCAGCCCTGACCCGCCTAACATAATAAGGAGCAAACCTTCCATGTATGCCAGAAGCACTATCCACAAGCTGAGACACAGTACCACTAGGCTTAACACAAGTGATAGCGGCTGCTTGATTGATGCCAAGCTTCTCAGCCCACTTCTTGTTTGTTGCCACAGCTTCTGCTTTAAGTGATTCAAGTAGATCAGGAAGTCCATCTTTATATACCCCGTTGGTTAGTTTACAATCTTGAATACCAGTCATAGACACGCCAAGCAATGCTTCATCTTGAGTGTTCTGCTTCCACTTACTACGTAGATATCGGAAGTCTGTCAGAGTAGCTTGCAGTGTTCCAAGAATAGTAGCAAGTCGTACCTTTCGCTTAAGTACGTCAGCTGTATCAGTGGATCGCACGACAACTTCGGATAGATTACAAAACTGATTTGGTCTAAGGATAATCTCGCTGCATGGGTTTGTTCCAAAGTCATAGTCAGCGTCTCGTCTACCATTCTTTGCAGCTTGTCGTTGACTTGCCACCCTACTGAAGAACCCACGTTCTCCACTCCTGCTTTCATATAAGCTACTCCACTCGTTTAGGAAAGCCTCAAAGTCAGGCTTCTCTGTATAACACGCAGAGTTGTTAGCTAATCCTCTATGAGGTGCATCAAGCCACCACTGACCATGCTTCGCTCTGCGTATACGATCATCTGTCAGGTTGGATAGGCTTATTAATGCTGATCTACGTACACCGCCCACAACTACGATCTCAGCGATCTTACAGCACAGGTCATGTGACTCTACGCTTGATAGTTTACGTCCAGCAGCACCCTTAAACAAGGCTACAGTGAATGTGAACAACTCTACCAAGGGAGCAGGGCCACTAGCACGGCCACCAAAGGTCTTTAACGGCTCTCCTGCTGCACGTACTCGACTAACATCCCAGCTAGGTACTTGACCTACAAGCAGCAGACTGATCAGCTCTCTGAATGCCTTAGCCCAACCTACTTTAGAGTCGCTGACATGGATTGTTGTGTCCGTAGGGAAGAACTCTTCAGCAATAGTAGGCAACTTACCTACATACTGTCGTTCAACAGAGAACCCTACGCCTGTACCGCACAACAAGATGTACATCAGCTCGTCGAATGATCTAGGGCTGTCGATGGTAAGGTAACTACAGTTGAATCCAGCTACGTTGTCCCTGTCTAGGGCTTCACCTGCTGTCATCAACGCTCTCATGGAGGGCATGACCTCAAGGTTGGTGATGGCTTCGCGTAGCTCCTCACCTGTCTTGTCATCTAAGCTGCCACGGTTCTTAAAGAATGAGATGTAACGATCTACTGTTTCATCCCATGTCTCACGACGCTGTTCCTCTGGTAGGTAACGTGCGTACCTGCTTTTATGAATGTAACTTTGATAAATATCCATCACTTCTTGTCCTTCTTATCTTTTGATTTACTGTCTTTAAGCTTCTTGTATTCCTTCTTAAAGATAGCGTCAAAGTTCTTATCGAATGTCTCACGATCTGGCATAGGCCGTGGACTGCTGCCTTTAGACATACTAGTACCTCAATGCATTACTTCGTCAGTATCGTCACCTGACATATTAAGTATCAGCGCCAGCTTACAAGACTCTAGCATAAGCACAGTGTCAGCTATGCATACGTTAGTAGCCACTGTCGTATATCCTTGAGGATCAGAGACAACTAAAGAGAAGTCGTATTCCTCGACACCATCTAAGTAAGGCATAGAATCTAAAGCCTTCATTATCTTTTGTCTGGTAGTCTTCTTCTCTTTCTTATCTTTCTTATCTTCAAAAGCACCCTTAACTACTTTCATTAGCTGTTCTCCTTGTTAACTATTGCAGTAAGTTTATGAAGATACCAGCCAGCCTTCTGCAAGTCCTCTACCTGCTTACCCTTGTAGTCATAACGCCATAGATACTTCATGCAGTTACCTTTAAGGTAGCCTTTGAATGCAACACTGGACATGGACTCCTCTATTGCATCGATACACTCTATGTTGCCTGTGTTATAATGACTAGGCTTGTTAACTACATCCTCTTCCCACGCCTCAGATGCTTCATCGTGTGCTGCTTTCATCCATGCATCTAAGCCAGTGGCTTGCTTTTCAATAGCAGGGGCATCGGTACGTAACCTGTCCCAGTCAGCTGGGGTTGCGTCATTAAGTCTCATTTTCTAAATCCTCTTCAAGAGTATCTAACCTGTCTTCGATATTGTCTTTGAACTTAGCCACTATATCGTTGCTCGATATATCTAATACCTCAAGCAGAGTTACCTCGTCAATTCGAGACAGGCGCTCACATACTTCTTCAAATGTTAGTGCCATACTTCTTCTCCAAATAAGACATGGATACAGGCATCTCGTCGAACTGTCCTTTATCAACCTCGTGCAGCATCCATACACCACGCCATGAACTATTGGTTTGATGGTTCAGATATTCCTCGTCGTGCTGATAATAAATGCCAGCGAACAACCCAGTTATCCTAGAGCCATCAGCTCTTCTATCGTATGCACATTCCCTATCTTGAACATGACCCATGATACAGCTCTGATGCTTCTTAGCTAGTAAAGCACGGGCGCTGCTAACAGGTCTACCCATAATCCCGCTGGTGAAGTAGTGACAGTACGCCACGGAATCGATAATGACAGGCTCCAAGAAGTCATACACTTCCCAACCATACTGCTGTAGCTTTAAGTCTTGATACCCAATCAGACCTTCGAGTTTAGCGTCACCTTCGATTGCTCTCTCGATTCTCTGCTCATGGTTACCTAGAGTAAACACTAGCCGTGGAGTCCATATCTTCTTACGGTTCTGTCTGAGCCTACGCTGCTCATCCCTGATGGGCTTTAGGAACGCTTGCATACCTGCATGACCTGCGTCAATGTCCTTAGTGTAGCGTCTACCCTCAAAGCTACGAGTCCCTCTATCCCAGCTCGACAGTGCCTCCATATCCCAGTGATCACCAAGATGTACAATAACATCAGGCTTCTTGTCAGCAGCGTATTGTCCTGCCCAACTTAGATGCTCGAATGTCTGGTCTGGTTTACACTGAGTATCAGGTATAACTAAATGCTTAGTCATTTGATTTCCTCGCTTCACGCTCTGCGTTGGTCTTGATCTGATGGCATGGTTTACATAACACCTGTAGCCCATCAGCTTCGCAGAACATATTCTCAACAAATTGTGGTAGGTCTTCGTACTTCCTGAGCGTACCCGCTGGCACGATATGATCTACCTGTACTTCCTTATCTTTAAACCACTGCTTACATTCAGCGCATTGGAATTCAAAGCGGTGTCGCTGCCCTTTTACTGACTTCTTGGCAGCTGCTTTAGCGGCATAGCGTGGTGGGAATCTGCGGTTTGCTTCTCTTAGTGCAGACCGAATGAATCCCCAGTATCTAGCCTCCGTCCACTTACCTCCTGCTCTGGTGCGTGGTACTAAGGTTCGCTTCTTCTTCATTTGCTAACCCTTACTTGCAGCTTCTCTTTGCTGTCGATATCTGCTGACGATGGGGCTGGTGGTGGAGTGCCGCCTATTGGATTAGCACCTCCATGCTCAGCCTTCCTAGTGACAGGATCAACCCACCACTCGCCTTGATACCTACGCAAGAATAACAATCTAGCGTTCTCATATACAGCCTCAGTGTCACCCTTGTAGCAGGTAAGCACTGCTTGGTATAGGTCTTCCTCAGAGGTACACCACTCTAATGCTTTAGTGGCCTTGACCTCTCCGATACCTACACAACCTTGGATGTTGTCCACCCTATCGCCAGTTAGCATCTGCTTGTATAGAAAGTAAACACCTTCCCACTCAGTTACTGTAGTCCACTCGTACTTGGTAAAGTTATAGTGCCTACACGGTACTTGCAGGAAGTCCTTATCTATACTAGCGATTACTGAATCGTGTCCGTGCAGTGTAGCAGCGATGGCAATCTCATCATCCGCTTCCTGACCCTCGACAACAAATGCATCCCACTTCTCAACCATGTAATCACGCAATGCGTAGAAGTGAGCTGGCTTTTCAGATTTCCTGTTACCCTTGTATGGCTGTATCGTAGCCAGATCATTACGAAAGTTCCCTTTGCCAGTTAGGTACAGCTGGTAGGGGGCTGCATCATCACAACCCCGAACCAGTGTATCCATGACTAAGTTGTTTAACTGGGAACACGCTACATCTAAGGTTTCATCTTGACAGGCAAAGCCTATGCGATAGCTTAAGATGTCAGCGTCGATGAATAACATTAGATAACGTCATCCATGTTCAGAGCCTCACCGCCACCATCCTTGTCGTACACAGCTACCTCAGTGACGAGCAGCTTAGCCAAGCTAGGTGACGTACCCTGCTTACCTTTGAAGTCCCAGTGATAGGGCTTGATAGCAGCGTTAGCCCTGCTGCCATTACCAATCAGCGATGACTCCACTGCATCGATACCACCGAATGCTGGCTGGATTGGGTTGATTGATTTGACAGTCACGTAGTTACCGCGATCATCACCCTTGTTGCGTACTGCTATGCCCATACCGGACAGTGCATCCACTGCCTTAGAGGATAGCTTACCAATGTCCACCTGATACTTACCAGACATCTCATTCTGTTTGTTCAGGAAAGGCCAGTGCAGTTCGCAAGATACTACTACGGGTTTAGTGTCCATATTTATTACCTCTGTTATTGACTATTAAGTCTATGTGATATTTAACTGAATACATCTAACGTAATTTAATAACTTTTCTTCTTAAGCAACTATATAGTAATATTATATCATGGATTTATCCTCTCTGCAATAGGGTATGTGAAATTAATTAATGTGTTTCACTCCAGTTAGAACCGATGCGGTACTCTGCATCCATAGGACACCTCATATTAAGCTCGACACCAGCGTCTATGATTGCTTGTCGTGCAGTACCACCTACAAGTTCAGCGTCATGCTCAGCGCATTCTATCTGCACCTCGTCGTGAACCTGAGCCACCAGTTTATACTCGACACCAAGACGATCTAATGCATGACAACAGTTACGTACAGCGACCTTCATAACGATAGCACCGCAGCTCTGAAGCAGCCTGTTGAGTACCTTGTAGTCCTCGTCAACCTTGATGAACCTGCCATCAATACCATTGATACGCTTAGTACGTTCAGCGATACCCTTAGCCTTGTCGATCAGCTTACGCAACGCTGGCAGTTTAGTCAGGAATGTATCCCTAATCTTCTTACCTTCCTTAGCACCACCGCCCACTATCTGACCTAGCTTGGCATCTCCAGCGCCATAGATAAGACCATAGATCATAGTCTTAGCCATGCTACGCTCAGGTAGACCCGCTGCATGCTGGTTGTATGAGTGGATGTCACCCTCCAGTATCTGCCTAGTGTACTCATCATCATTCATATAGTGAGCCAAGCAGCGTAGCTCCAGACCACTAGCGTCACAACCTACAAGTACATTACCTTCCTCGACAGTGAAGCATTGCCTAGCAATCTTAAGGCTAGGTATCTGTGCCAGATTAGGTTTATTGTGCGTCATCCTACCAGTCACAGCACCGCAGCTATTGACGTACCCATGTATACGATGCGTATCTTTATCGACATACTTGAGCCAGCTATCCACCATACCCTTAAGCTTAACCAGACCTAAGTACTCAGCACACAGCTTAGCCTCTGGTATATCCACACCAGCCAGCGTAGATTCATCCACCACAGGGGAGCCAGTTGGAGTTAGCTTCTTCCACTTGACACCCAGCTTGGACAGACGCTTAGCTATCTGCTGGCGAGAGCCTACGTTAAACTCCTCGACATGATCCTTCAATCGCTTACCTGTCTTATCGCTGACACGTATGGTGACGATGGGTGGGAACCTATCCTGTAACTCAGCAGTAATCTGATCGATGCGTATAGCCATCTCAGACTGCCACTTGGTAGCCACATCCATATCCAGCTTGAACCCATTGCGTACCTGCTGCGCTGTGATCTCTGACACCTCATGCTCTAGCTTGATAGACAGATCACTGAAGCCTAGCTTCTTTAGCTTAGCTGTGAGGTAGTGGTACAGCTTAGTCGTAACCTCAACGTCACGTATGCAGTACTCACCCATCTCGTCAGTGTACCCGCTGTCAAAGTCATCAACATCAAAGTCCATCTTAGCTATGCCGATACGCCTACCCCATTCCTTGAGGCTATGTCCTCCAACAGGTGTAGGGTCTAACAGCCTAGCCATGACCAGCGTATCCCACACAGGTACATCAACATCAACCTGCCAGCAATTCTTTAAGACGGGCTTGTCGAAGAAGACTATGTTGTGACCCACTATGCCATCGGCAGTAGATAACATCTGCTTCAATTCTGCGCTGTCGAACGTGAGACTTCCATTTGGACTCTCTGTTTTCTGAACCCCTGCACACCATATCGTATCGTGTGAAAGATTCGTTTCCAAGTCTACTGTAATCATAACCATGATCCTCTAACGTAACAATTAATTCACCAATCTTGCTCATGCGTAATGTCTCCTTGAATGATGCCTACTATATCCTCGTCCTTATCATCGAGGTCATAGGCGATATTGTAACAGATGCCACAGAGGTCAGCAAACTGCCTACTCTCTGGCGCTCTCAATGCCATCTCAAACTCAGTCATTATCTTATCACAAGCAGCGCATCTCATAATATCTCCTCCAAATCTAGCACCTCTGCCATACGCCCAGTGTCCTGATCATAGCGCACTGACGTAGCCATCCCTGTCTCACCGCTGAACCTGTTCTTAAGTACCCTGATGTGGGTGGTATTACGTTCCTCCAGATCATCGGCCTGACCATTGCGTTCAAAGCCTAGCACAATGTCACTGAGCTGCGCGATACTAGCACTGCCCCTGAGATCAGACAGTGACGTAGCTGCGCCTTCCTCGTGACCCTTACCTGCTGGCCTACGAAGATGCGACACTAGGAACAATGCAATGCCTGTCTCCTGCGTCAGCATACGAAGGCGGGTCATCACCTCATCGATAGCCTTACGCTCGTCACCATTCTCCTGAGCAGACACGATGATAGACAGGTGATCTAAGAATACATACTTACAGTCATGTGCCTTAGACAGATACCTAACCTGACCTACGATATTCTCCACACTGGTAGAACCAAAGTGATCGTAGAAGAATAGCCTATCAGTACCCAGCGTAGCATTGAATGCATCACGCCTCTCTTCCTCAGTCGATTCGACAGTTGGAATGTGCAGCCGCTTACCTGAGTGCAGAGACATCAGAGACTGCGCTGTCTTGGTGACAGATTCCTCTAGGAATATACAGCCTATGTTGTTCTCTGAATTCTGCAAGACATGATACAGCACCTCACGCATAACCTGAGACTTACCTACACCGCTACCTGCTGTCAGTGTTACAAGCTCGTAGCTACGTATGCCATAGGTGAGATCATTAAGACCAGACCACGGATACTGCACCGATGCTTTCTCCACTGGCGTGTTCACTGCATCCCATAAACTCTTACCCGCAATGATACCATCAGGTGTGTGAATCTCTGCTGCCCACCATGCTGCCTTGAAGTCATCACCACGACAACGCTCAAGGTATTCATTAGCATCCTTGAAGTCAGGATGATGCTTGACAATCCTAGCCTTACCAGCAAACAGAGATGCCACCTCCTTAGCCGCAGTCTGCCCAGCCTCGTCAGCATCGAAGCATACAATGATGTTGTCGAAACTATCCAGCCACTCATACTGATCCTTACAATCCTTCAGTGCTGACTGCGCTCCATTCTTAATTGATACAGCAGGATACTTACTGCCGCTCATCTGATAGACAGATGCCGCATCATACTCACCCTCAGTAATCGTGACATACCTACCGCCCTTACTGAACAGGTGCTGCCCGAACAAAGTACCATCGCCCCAGATACCGAAGCTACGCTGGTTGTCCTTGCTGCCTATCCTAACCTTCTGAGCGCATACGAGACTATCCTTGTCTCTGTACTCAAAGATAATATCATCAGCATCTACACTGATACCATACCTCTCGCATGTTCCCTGAGTAATACTACGCACCATCTGATGCCTACCCCTACCTACTTCCATACTAGTTACTCCTATGTTATCCGTTATAACATTGTTATAAGACTCGCCTGAGTTGTACCTATCTCCGCAGCTGAAGCATGTAGTCCAGCCATCGTGATTGGTAGATGCACCATCGCTACTAGCACATCTGTCGCATGAATGGTGAGTCCTAGCCCATCCGCTACTCATCTACAGTCTTCCTATGCAGGGCAGGATACGCAGCAGCTAAGCTGGCTATAGCCTCCCACCTAGCCCTCTCCTCGTCAGCTGTCTCGGCAGCCTTGAGAGAGTCAGACAGTATCTTCATTATCAAACCATATATATATGCACTCATAGCATATCTCCATCTGGTAAATCAAACAGGTCACCCATCTCGTCAGCAACCTCCCAATCAGTGAGCGCAATAGGCTCAACAAAGTGATAGACAAAAGCATCATCATTAT
>MDSX01071487.1_pt1 | contig 15541 bp, 2 predicted proteins | sample 811141 | NCBI WGS metagenome assembly MDSX01 (sample SAMN05326642, study PRJNA326480) | marine metagenome | isolation source: seawater | place: Atlantic Ocean: South East | collected 2010 | reverse complement strand
TGTGGAGCATGTGACAATATAGATGCATCCACATTCCCTCAAGTAGGAAAGGTAGGGTTTGGAGATATAGATATTTCTACTGATGAGGACACACTTTTTGCTGTAAATCTTTTTGATCGAAAAGTCTATGGCATTGCGACGAATAGCCCTAATGCAGGTAGTGCACAAGAAATTCCTAATCAACCATGGTTAAATAATGCTCCATGCACGAATGGAATAGCTAGGCCATGGGGACTTAAGGTGAGACGTAATAAACTTTATGTAGGAGTTGTTTGTGATGCCAGTAGTAGCAACTGTGCTAATGATGCAGCCTGTAATGATCTCACGGCATTAGTCTACTCATACAACTTCACTACTAGGGTTTGGAATCAAGAATTAGAATTTTCTCTGAATTATTACCGGGATGTTTTTGTAGAAGGATCTCCATATTGGGTAAAATGGTCTGATGACTATAGCACGATAGAACCATATGTAAAAAACATTACAGATGCACAACTTGGTAGTCCCATCTTTGCTGATATAGAATTTGATGATGATGGAGCCTTGATAATGGGGTTTGCAGATCGAACTACTATCCAACTTGGATATGATTCTCCTGCACCAGATCAAAATTCTGATGGCACAGGTGACAAAGCATTTGTCCATGGTGATATTTTGAGGGCTTATTTCAATTCAGATACAGATAGCTTCGAAATAGAGAATAATGGAATTGCAGGTAATCGTACAAGTACAAATCCTCATAACTCTACTGGCTTAGGGGGCAAGTCATTCTATTGGGGAGATTTTTGGTACAATGGAAATCATAATTCTGGAATTGGTGGCCTAGCCATCAAGTGGGGTTCTCAAGAAGTAATGTTTCCTACTGCAGATCCAATTAATTCATTCTCAAATGGACTGGTTTGGATGGATAACTTCACAGGTCGAGCTAACCGAACAATGGAAATCTATAGAGGAGACCCATTTAGTTTTTCTTCTTCTTTTAGTAAAGGATCAGGAGTAGGTGATTTAGAACTGCTCTGTGACCCAGCACCAATTGAGGTAGGTAATTACGTCTGGTGGGACGAGGACAAAGATGGTCTCATGGATCCTGGTGAAAGTAGTATATCAAATGTTTTAATAGAACTCTACAAGGATCCTAATGGCAATACAACAGATGGCTCAAATCCTGATGGTGACGAATTTAAAGTAGCAAGTACAACGACTGATGGTTATGGAAGATATGCCTTCAGTTTTGATGGCAATGATAATAGTCTGAACACAGAAACATGGGTGAATTCTGCTAATAAAGTAGAAGCCAATATGGTGTATCAAGTGAAAATTCCCAGTTACTTGTCTGATCTAGGTATTTTGGCTTTCAAAAATTCATTTAATATTGTTACCCATTTACCAACTTCTGCTGAAAATCAAGGTATTTCAGGTACTAGGAGAGATAACAATGGCCGACTTGTAATAAATGATATTGTTGCTACTTTAGAAACATCGGATTGGGGCAAAAATGATCACAGCATAGACTTTGGATTCACTGGTGAGTATAATTGTAACAAACCACAAATTACTCTAAGGTCTAATGTTCCATGTGAAGGAGACTCACTCCTAATCACATCCGATGTGACTGGATTAAATCCTCCATTTACCTATAATTGGGCTGGCCCAAATGGGTTTAGTGATAATCAACCTCATCCATACATATTTCCTGCATCGTCTAATAATCAAGGCACCTATATTGTGACTGTCACAGATGATACAGGATGTTTTGACACTTTAAGAATGGACGTATATGTTCACACTTTTTCAAGTGAAGGAGTGGTGAGTGACAATACATGTGGAAATTCAAATGGAAGTATAGATGTGAGTGTAGTTGGTTTTGAACCATATCAATTTGATTGGGCTCATATTTCTGGAAATGATAATGCTGAAGATCTTTCAAATCTTGAAGGAGGTGATTACAATTTAACTGTGACTGACGCTAATGGATGTATAGGTTTGCACAACTTCACAGTAGATGTTATAAACGGTCCTAGTGTAACCCTAGTGAATCTTATTAATGAAGAATGTGGCAATTCAAATGGAAGTATAGATTTAAATATTACCGATGAATCTACAATATCATGGTCTCACGGACCTACATCTGAAGATGTCACTGGCCTTTCAACTGGACAATATACTGTGACAGTTGGAAATGGTGTTTGTGAGACTTTTGCAATATTTACAATAGATGAAATACTCCCTCCCACCCTTTCTTCAATCCAAAACAATTCTAGTTGTGAAGAGTCAAATGGCAGCATAAATCTTACTATAAATGGAGGAATCAGCCCTTTCACCTATGACTGGGCCCACATTGTGGGTTCTGATAATGGCCAAGATGTCTCTGATCTTAGTGCTGGATCATACTCAGTGACAGTATCTGATGCTAATGGATGTACTGATTCTGTTGCTGTGATGATCAATTCCGCTCCGATTCTTTCTTTTTCCGAATCTCATTCTGATCCTACTTGTGATGATGCTAAAGGGTCTATCTCTTTGACAATAAATACGGGGACTGCTCCTTTTGATATCCAATGGTCAGTTTCAGAAGCTCATATTAATGATGATTCACTCAATCGGTTTGGTCTCGATGATGGAGCTTACGCTGTCACTATCACTGATGCTGTCGGATGTTCTGATTCTACTTCTGTTATACTTTCTAACATCAGTGGCCCTAGTCTCACATTTGATAACTCAACTAATGAAACTTGTTCGGCCGATAACGGAAGCATCAATATCTCCATCTCTGGTGACTCCTCCATCACTTGGAGCAATGGAGCTAATACAGAAGACATCAATGGACTTTCTGCCGGGACATACTATGTCACAGCTACTAATAACATCTGTGAGGTAATCGATTCCTTTACCATTATTGATATCATAAGTCCTACTTTATCCGCCACTTCGACTCATGCTACTTGTAATCTTGATAATGGAAGTATAGACCTTTCCATTAGCAATGGTACTGCACCTTTTACATATGATTGGGAACATATTGCAGGAACAGATGATGGTCAAGATATAGGAAATATCGGTGAAGGCACTTATGCAGTGACTGTATCTGATGCTAATGGATGTACCGATTCTATTGCCGTGGTGATCAATACCACACCTATTCTTTCTTTTTCTGAATCTCACGCTGATCCTACTTGTGATGATCCTAATGGATCCATCTCTTTAACCATTATTAACGGGACTGCTCCTTTTGATATTCAATGGTCTGAGCCTCAAGTTCATATTAATGATGATTCTCTGAATAGATTTGGGCTCGATGATGGAGCCTACTCTGTTACTATTACTGATGCTGCTGGATGTTCTGATTCTACTTTTGTAATATTGAATTCAATTATTGAACCTTCCATTCAACCGAATATTTCTCATTCCACTCATTGTAATAGTGATGACGGAGCTATTGATTTAACTATAGCAGAGGGAACTCAGCCATTCACATTCATATGGTCTAAAGGTGGTGTGCTTATTTCAAATAGCAATCAAGAAGATCAAAACAACTTAGAACCTGCTGAATACAGTGTTACTCTTACTGATGCAAACGGATGTACAGTTTCGGATACTTTTGACATAATACAGAACAATATTCCCGATATAGTAGTGATTCCAATTTCAAAAAACAGCTGTAATGAAGAAAATAATATCTACGTTTCAGTTTCAAATGGGGCACCCCCATTTAGTTTTAATTGGAGCAAAAATGGCACACCTGGATATAATTCATCAGAAGATTTGGACAGTCTCGAAGCTGGTACCTATCAAGTATTTGTAACAGATAATTTTGGGTGTATTCATCAAGGACAACCTGTGAAAATCTCAGAACTGCCTCATCCAATGGTTTCTGATTCTTCAATCATGCCTTCATGCAATATGGATGATGGAGAAATCTTTATTCTCCTTGAAGAAGACAGTTTAATCAATCCATACACATTTGACTGGGCTGATCTGAATGGAAATAATCAACCTCAAAATCGTTCAGGTCTTGCACCAGGTCAATATGAAGTAACCGTTTCAAATGGATTGAATTGTTCTCAAGCATTGATGATTGAATTACAACCATCTTCTGTATTAACAGTATCTGCCATAGCGAGTCATAATGCCTGTGACAATGCAAATGGACAAGTTGATATCGAAATAAACGGTATCGGACCTTTCACATATGCCTGGTCTAAAAATGGCATACCCGATTTTAGTACTGATTCCATAATAACAAATTTAGACTCTGGTTTCTATGAAGTCGTTGTGACTGATATAGGTGCTGCAGGATGTACAGCTAATGCCTCAGTTCAAGTGAGTCAGACCATAGCCCCCATACTGTCATTTACAATTTCACATATAGAAGGCAGTAACAAGAAAGGAGCCATAGACCTAACAGTAGAGGGTGAAGATATTGTAACATATCAGTGGGAAAATGACGGTATCAATGATAGCAATGATACAGAAGATATAACAGGGCTTGATGAAGGAATGTATAGAGTAACTGTAGAAGACATTAATGGGTGTAGAGCTGTGGATTCCGTAATAATACTCAGTAGTGACGTTGCCCTAATAAAAACTATTGTAAATGATCCATTTTCAATAAAATATGGCGATACAGTTGAGTTTCAAATTACACTTCAAAATCAAGGAAACAGGCCTATAAACACTTTGATAATTGAGGATTACATTCGTACTGGTTTTTCATTTATAGAAAAAAATGAAATTGGAGAGATTAATGAAGGATGGTCTCTTCATTCTAATGATCAATTGAATTATCTCTGGGACAAAAGCACACTAGAAAAAAATGAAAAGGATTCAATTTCTCTCTTTCTCAAAATAGAAAACCCTCAGAATGGTGAAATATTAGATTTTATCAATTATGCTGAAATAAGTGGAGCAAAAGATATTAATGGGTCATGGATTAATGATTGTGATAGCGAGTTAAATAGTATAAAAACCGATAATGGAGGAAGTACTGTTCTTACTCCTTCAGATGATGAATGGTACGGTGATGGTTCTGCCACCTCCTTAGGGCCTGTGGACAGCACTGATCAAGACAATGTTGATCCAGCTCTACTATGCGTACATGACTTGGCACTTAAGATGACCTTGTCCTCACATTCAGGTAACTATATTCCTGGCGAGGTCGCTGTATTTGAAATTTGTATCTATAATCAAGGAATAGTCCAAAGTGATTCTATCATAATATCTGACTATATACCCGTGGGCTATGCCTATTCAACTTCTAACATTGCAAATGGATGGAAATATGATTCCACCTCTAGAATAGCAACATATTCTATTACATCTGGATTCTCGAATGGAACAGCACTTCAATCTATGGATTCCATATGTATAGAGATATCATTACTTGTAGAAAGAGGCGAGGGAAATGATAATGACCATGTAAATAGGGCTGAAATAAGCGGATCTCGAGTTCTTAAATCTACTTTAATCAATGATGGCCATGGCAGCTATCTTGAATCAATTGATAGGCTATTTGTTTTCGGTGATTATGATGGAATTTATGATCAAAATGAATTCAATGATGCGGGTGGTCAAGTATATTCAAATTCTGACAACTCCATTTTTGGTAGTGGACATGGCTCACCCTTTGACAACAACCCATTAACTGATGAAGATGATGCTGACCCCGCAGCAGTAGTTTTAGCACGTAAAAGTCTAGGAAATCAAGTATGGTGGGACCAAGACAACAGCGGATTTAGAGAAGACAATGAAACTGGAATAGGCGATGTAATTATTGATCTGTATTATATTAATTCAATATCTGGCATCTGTGAATATGTCGAATCTGATACTACTGATGCAGAAGGAGTATTTCTGTTTGAAAATTTGGCAGATGGGAAATATATCACTGCCGTTTCTGCATCTAATTTTGAAATCAACGGGCAACTTCATGACTATTCGAGTTCAAGTGGTGGTGGAGTTAACAGCCTGGGTGTAGGTCCAAATGAGGATCCAGACAACCCAATATCACCAGAAAACGACGTAGATGGTGATGACAATGGTGTGTATGGACTACACAGCAAAATCCCACAAGCTGTGAGCAGTGACACTGTATTCTTGTTTGGAGATGAACCTACTAATGAAGATCCACCTGGCTCACAAGAAACATTAGACAAAAATGGAAATAGCACAGTAGACTTCGGTTTCATTTTAAAAGAATTTGATTTAGCCTTATTAAAAAAGCTTCGATATCCTGATAGTATTTACTTGCACGGAGACGAGGTAACCTTTGATATCCATGTCTATAATCAAGGAAATATAGTTGCCTCTGAATTTCACATTACAGAACACATCCCACCTTCTTTAGATTTGCTATCAGCCTCAGGTAATACAGGGTGGGCACTTACAAATAATACTACAGCCACTTATGAATTTAAAAACATACTCCTTCCTGGAGACTCTACAATCATTTCTTTAAATGGCATTTTCAAGGAAGCATTTGGTCAAAAAGAACATATCAATACCGCGGAAATCAGCTTTATGGCTGACACTTTTGGGAATAATTCTATCAATAACACTTTAATTGACAAAGACAGCTCTCCTGATACATTAATCGCAAACGATCAAGGTGGCATTGTGAAAGGGGAAAGTGACAATTATTTGTTTGGAGATGGCACGGGATCACTTAGTATTGATGATAAAAATAGTGATCAGGACGACCACGATGTGGCTTCTATTCAATATGTAGATTTGGCTTTAAAAAAGACATTGGTCACTCAGGAGTATATTACAGAAACTGATAAAATCTCTTTTGCTATATCTATATACAATCAAGGTAATGTTGTAATCACAGACATAACGATAACCGATTATATACCACTAGGACTTGTTCTAAAAGATGAAGATTGGGTTTCTATAAATGACACGATTGCTTAATACCTAATCACAGAAGAAATTGCACCTGGAGACTCTACATCTATAGAAATCACATTGTCCCCTACTCTACTTTTCACAAATAAGTCTGTCACCAACTACGCAGAGATTAGCAGATTTTTCTTTATTAATGGAGATGAAGCAACCTCTTTTGATGTAGATTCTTATGCTGATGCCGACAATAAGAATGATGATGGAGGAGTCCTTTTTTCTCCTTCGGATGACGAAATTGGTCAAAACGGTAAAACTGGAGGAGATGAAGATGATCATGATCCCGCATCTGTAAATTTCTTAGACTTAGCATTGAGAAAGTCATATGCGGGATCTGAATTTCCAATTCAATGGGGCGATACTGTAGAATTTGTAATCAATTTGATCAATCAAGGAAACAATAATACTAAAGACATATTAGTCACGGATTATATCCCACATGGCATGACATTTTTACCTGTAAACGAACCAGAATGGAAAATCAATAGTTTAGGAAATCCGGAGTTTTTATATAATGACATTTTAAAAATTGACAGCTCTTTTGACATATCCTTATTCTTAAGTGTAGACAGCACCACACAGTTGAGCAACTTGATCAATTATGCCGAGATTAGTGATTTTTCGGATGAAAATGGAAATAAGGGCCCTGATATAGATAGTAATCCTGACAATTTGGATGAAAATGATGGGGATGTAGACGATGATCAAATAGCAAATGAAAATGATGATGAAGATGATCATGACATCGCATTAGTTCCAATCTATGATCTTGCTTTAAGAAAGACAATTCATTCTAACCAATCAGAATTCTACTTTGGCGATATTGTAACCTATAAAATAGAAGTGATTAATCAAGGCACTATGGACGCCACGGGTGTAGAGGTAGCTGATAAGGCTCAAAACGGGTTAGAATTTTTGCCTGACTTAAATATAGATTGGAAAACTAAAGGAGATCACTTCGAATACATACCTACAATCGATGTGGGTAGAGGAGAAACGTCGGATATTTTTATTTCATTCAGAATCAAGAATACAGCATCCAATAACAATATTCTCAATCAAGCAGAAATCATATTGACTCGTGGGCTTGGTGGAATTAACCTTTCAGATTATGATTTGGACTCACAACCAGATTCAGATTTTGGTAATGATTTAGGTGGTGTACCCGGATCAAATAGTGACAATCAGATCAATGATATTGGCATAGCTGACGAAGATGATGCAGATCCAGCACAATTAAATCTATGTGGGCCTTTGGCATGTAAAGGAAGCATTAATGTGAGCTTGGACAATAATTGTATTTTTTCATTGACACCTTCAATATTACTTATTGACACACTTCCATTTTCTTCTAATCAATTCCAAATTGAATACTTAGACCTCTTCGGAAACCCAATTACATCGGTCAAGGTAAATGAAAAAATAAGAGTGGTAACAAGTGTACCATCTTGTCCAAGTAGTTCCTGTGAAACTGAAGTCCTAATTGAAGATAAAATAGGTCCAAACATCATTTGTACACCAAGAGATACTGTGACTTGTGATAATCTCAACCATCTGCCCACACCACAGGTCAATGATCTCTGCAATACAAATATCACTATACAGCTTCTCAGAGATGAATATGAAGAGCTTTGTTCTAATGATTCTATTCTAGCAAAAATCACAAGGACTTACAGAGCTGTGGACAATCAAGGAAACACTTCCGACACTTGTTCATCTATTATTTTTGTCCAATCTCCTGATTTCAACAACACAATTTTTCCTTCAGATTCAGTGATATCCTGCGATGGTCTAAACAGCTCTGTAACATATCTGAAAGATGCAGTATTCGGAGTTCCAATGCTAAATGGATTCGACCTTACAATGGACACCATGCCTATATGTAATATCTCGGCTTTCCATGAAGATCAAGTTTTAGTCGACACTGATTGCAAAAAGCAAATTGTGAGAATGTGGACTATAACTCATTGGTCTTGTTTCTCAAGAGACAGAGAAATCAGAAGTCCTCAGCTTATCACATTTGTAGATACAACGGCTCCGATTATAACTTTAGCTGATACTTTGATCATAACAAATGCATCGAATGCAGAATGCATGGCAACATTCGAATTAACAGGATTAACTACCGATGATGTATGTGATCAAGAGGTTGACTTACAGGTTTACTCAGATTCCTTAGCCACGAACTTCGTCCATTCATTAATGACTCTCACCATGCCGGTTGGAACTCACAAGCTGTTCGTACAGGCCACAGACAATTGTCAAAATATAAGTAGAGATTCAGTCATCATCATCATTGAGGACAATACTCCACCTCTTACTCTTTGTCTGAGTAATAAAGTGGTCAATTTAAGTAATGGTTCGGCAATTCTTGATGCAATGGATTTTGATTTAGCATCTATTGATGGATGTTCGAATGTATCTATGGATGTAAGAAGAATGTCCACTACTTGTATTGGAAGTGATCTAGTCTTTAGAGATGATGTAAGTTTCTGCTGTGATGACTTGAATCAAGATGTTATGGTAGCTCTCCGTGTTACTGATGCTGCAGGAAATTTTAGCATTTGTATGATTACAGTAAATGTGGAAGACACCAGTCCAAATCCTGGGTGCAATACGAACTTGGGCCAATTAGTAACTATTGAAGGCGAAATATTTAATAAAGAAAATGAGGTGATCGAGTCTACTAAAGTCAATTTAACTAATGTCAACAGTTTAGAAGAGATAGCCATTAGAACAGGTAGTAATGGTGATTATCATTTTATTGACATGCCTACGGGTGGTCATTATAGTCTATCTCCATATAAAAATGATGATTGGCTCAATGGTGTGTCGACTTTAGACTTAATATTGATACAAGGCCACATTCTTGGAAATAATTCGATTGCAGATCCATACAACTTAATCGCAGCAGATATCAATAATGATGGGTCAATTTCGGCAATAGATATAGTACAACTGAGGAAATTAATAATTGGTATTTCTGATGAAGTGCAAACCAACACCAGTTGGCGGTTCATCTGGGATGATCAGAAATTACCTAATGAATTTAGTTTGAACGAACCATTGATCGAGGTCTATGACATTCCTACATTGAATAGGGACATGGAAGTCAACTGGAAAGGTATCAAAATAGGAGATCTCTCTGGCAATGCTTCATCAAATGCACTTCTTACATCCGAGTCCAGAACAGGAGTAAATGAAACAATTGAATGGGATATCAACCAGGGTAAAAATCAAACTATCCTCAATTTTTACACCAATAATGAGATTAAATTACAAGGTCTGCAGATGGAATTTTCCATCCCACTTGGGCTGTATGTTAATGACCTTATAAGTGGTCAGTTGGCTTTGACAACACAAAATTTATACCTTGATAATAAATCAAATGCAATTGCTTTAAGTCTAAATAATGAATTCGAATCTTCAATGGATCCCGAATTACCATTATTCAGTATCATACTGAAAGGTATCTCTTCATCCGAAGAAGATATCACTATAAATCGCAGAAGATTAGATCCTGAAATTTATTCTTCTGGTAAGGCTATGACATTTGCTTTATCAAAAAGAAAGTCTGAGCAAACAAACTCCTCCTTAATACAAAATGAGCCAAACCCTTGGACGGAGGAGACTAAGATCACATTCTTCAGCACTGATAATCATGAAATTATTTTCAAGATCTATGACATTTCAGGTAATGTTATTTATTCTAAAAATTATTTGCCAGTTATGGGTCCAAATATTCTTACAATTCAGAAAAAAGATCTTCTGCAAGAAGGAGTCTTCCTTTATGAAGTTTCACTAGGTGATAAGAAATACAGTCACAAAATGATACATATAAAATAAACAAAATAAAACATATTAAATATTTTTATAATATGTTATATTTGCTTAGTATTTTAAATGCCACCACCTCAGAAGAATAGGCTCTTATTCTTTTAATAATGAAACTACAATATGAAAAAGGGACTCTTCATTCTTCTTTTCATTTATTCTTTTTCCCAAAAAGCAATAGCTACTACTTGTCTAGGTAATGTGGTACTTTTTACACAGGCAGATGTAAATGCTTTTGTCTCGTGTGATACCATAGACGGGAATCTTGAGATTACTTCTATGGTTATGGGAAGTAGCGATATTACCGACCTTTCTCCTTTATTTAAAGTATCAGTAGTTACAGGTATCCTGATGATTCGTGACGTTCCTCCGCTTACAACACTCAATGGGTTAGACGGCTTACAGGAAGCCAATCAATTAATGATTGAGAACAATCCTAACCTCACAAATATTAATGCACTTGCTGGATTAAATGTTGTTACTGGATTTATTACTATTAGTACAAACCCGCTGCTTAGTCAATGTTGTGCAATAGTGGATGCGATTAATCCAATGTTATTTATAAATGATGCCAAAAATGCAACGGGATGCAATACAATGGCTGAAATTCAAGCAGATGCTTCGTGTAGGTGTAGGGTCATTGCCTGTTATGGTCGAATAAATGTCAGTATTGATAACTCTTGCGGTGTTCAGGTGACTCCACAAATGCTTTTAACAGATACAACAGGACTAAGCGCTGACTCTTTTAATATTAATTATTTAGATCTTTCTGGAAATCCAATTGACGAATTTAAGGTTAATGAAAGAATAAACGTGATGATCAGTATTGCAGGATGCGAACAATGGGGATCAACATGCTGGACTGAAGTCCTTATAGAAGATAAATTGCCCCCTGTAATAGATTGCGCTGAACGAGATACAATCATGTGCTATGAAATGGATTCTATCCGTTATCCATCTACTTTTGATTTTTGTGATAATGATGTAACAATAGAACTGGTAAATCAGGAGTTTCAATCACTCTGCGAAGGAGACACCATCATAGGTGTAAGTAGACGCACATTTAGAGCTATAGATGCTGCTGGCAATATATCAGATACATGTACTACAGATGTATATATTAAAACTCCAAAAATCAATAATATATCCTTTCCTACTGACACAATAGTGGCGTGCAGCGAAGCATTCAATGATTTAAATAAACTCCAAATTGTAAACTTTGGTGGTCCAATGTTTATGGGCTTTGATCTTTCCACGGATACCCTAGGAGTATGTTTGATAAGCTCAGAATTTGTGGATAGAGTGATAGTCAATACACCTTGTAAAAAACAAATATTGAGAATGTGGACTGTAAGACAGACTTTCTGTACTTATAGAGATACTATAATAGAAAGCCCTCAATTAATCACTTTGATAGATACCGTTCCTCCAGTTATTACTGTGCCAGACACCATAATAGCCTCAGGAAATACATCTGGTGACTGTTTAGTCACATTCTCTCTTCCTAGTCTTACAGCAGAAGATGCATGTGATGAGGACGTCACTATTAGCATATTCCAAGGTTTGTTACCTACATTCTACGACGGAACTACATTAAGACTTCCAATAGACACTCACACTTTATATGTACAAGCATATGATGGTTGTCATAACATAAGCAATGATACATTTGTAGTTATTCTTCAGGATGATACCCCACCGGTTTCTTTCTGCTTATCGCAATTGGTCATCTCACTGAATAATAATGGGGTAGCGACCGTACCTGCTGAAAAATTTGACGATGGGTCATATGATGCTTGTGGCAATGTTACACTCTCAGCCAGGAGAATGTCATCTTCATGTGATGTGCAGACGATCACACCTGGCCCAGAGGTTCAATTCTGCTGTGCTGATGTTGGATCTGAAGTAATGGTCGAACTGACAGCCACTGATGAATCTGGGCACAGCAGTATTTGCATGATAAGTGTAGAGATTCAGGATAAGGACATCCCAAGCATTCAGTGTCCGCCAAATTTGACAGTTGATTGCAATTTTATAACAGTTGATAATTCAGAATTTGGATCTGTAGTAGAGCAAGGCAATCAAAAAATATTAGAAATAGATCCAAACGATGTGATAACAGCTTCAGGACCTCTTACCGACGGAGTAATCTTTGGTAATTGTATGGACACCGTATTAGTGAATAATTCTCAAAGCTTAGATAAATGTGGATTGGGTTCAATAAGTAGAACCTTTACTGCTCGTACTATGTCTGGTATCGAATCCAGTTGTATACAAATCATTACAATAATCCATGACGGGAATACAAATAAACGAGCAATAACTTATCCATCAGACACAACATTAATCACATGTGATGAAGGAGATGCTACAACTGCTATAACAGGTTCTCCTAGTGCTGCTGAGGGTAGATGTAACATGATAGGATTTAGTCATCAAGACCTTCTAGTCAATCCCCAGGACACAACAGTAAGATGTCTGAAGATCATAAGAACATGGACAGCATTTGAGGCTTGTGTAAGTCCAATTAAAGTGATCGACATAGATAGCCAAATGATATATCTAGAGAAAGTTCAAGGCAATAATCTGATAATAGAAGGTACAGTAACAAGCATACATAATGAAGCCGTCTCAAAAGTAGCCGTAGGGCTAGAATCCCTTAGCTCTATTTTAAATCATTCTGAAACCGATAACTCAGGCCAATATGCCTTTGGGAGCATGGCAAGTGGTGGAAAATATAATATAATTCCGTTCAAAGATGACAACTGGAGCAATGGAGTATCCACATTAGATTTGATTCAAATACAAAATCACATTTTAGGAAAATCAATCATTAATGATGGATATAACATGATAGCCGCTGATGTGAATAACGATGCCAATATTTCGGCTATTGATTTAGTCCATTTAAGAAAAATTATTCTAGGTATAGATCATCAAGTCAAGAATAATACGAGTTGGAGATTTGTTTGGAATGGAGATGATATAAAATCAAGGCTAAATCTCTCATCCCCAATTGTAGAAGAATACAATTTGGATGCTCTTTCCAAGAATATGAAAATTGATTGGACAGGTATCAAAGTGGGAGACTTATCTGGCAATGCTGTCGCCAATGGAATTGAAAAATCAGAATCAAGATCTAATGAACTACTAACGTTGAGCTGGGAACTCAAGATTCAAGAAGGACAGAAGCAATTGTCCCTTTTCCCTCCTACCCTATCAAACTTCAATGGAATACAAGGAGAATTCTTTTTGCCAAACTCTATAAATATTAAAAGAATCAGCAATGGTCAGATTAATATGACTTCTGAAAACATTCATATGGATAATGAAAACGATAGATTGGCATTCAGTTTTTCTACATTGTCTCCAATGAAGATTAAAGCCAATGAGCCACTGTTTTCAATTGAGATTGATGGTGCGATAGATATAGAAAAGAAGCTTTTGGCATTAGGGTTGAATGCAACCATGCCAGAAATTTATACTGATCTCGATGCGAGAAAATACACATTGGAAAAGATAAGAAATGACGACAATCAATTTGACCTTAGTCAAAATGAACCTAATCCATGGAAAGAAAGTACGGCGATTACCGTCATTGCACAAAGTGACGGAGATGCTGACTTTAATATCTACGATGTCCAGGGGAGAAAAATTCTAAGTCGAAAAATTATTCTCCGTACAGGTCAAAATACCATTGTAGTAAGAAAAGAGGAGGTTTCTATAGTGGGTGTATTGTTGTACGAATTAGTTTTTGATGACAATGTGATTACTAAGAAAATGATCAAAGTAGAATAATATTCCGCACGAAAACTTAAAAAAGAACCCGAAGAGCCTTTAAGCCTCATTTAATGCAGATAAATTGAAAATCAAATTATCTGCATCTTTTATTTCAATGAGCATCTTGAATTTCATTGATGGACTTTTCTGCATAAAAAGTTATATTTAATTCTAGTATAATTTTTACACCTGATATAATTACAACAATGGGAAACAAATCCAGAATGGCCTTCATTTTATTCCTCTTCCTTTCAATTGGCCTTATAGCTCAAAAAGATGCTCCAAAGAAAAACGCATCAGACCCAGAAGCAAAAGTTTCCACAACCAAGCAAAGAGTAACTATCAAGGGACAAACCATAAACCTCAATGCACATGCCGGCACATTTAGAGTAAGAGACGAGAATAATAAAGGAATTGCATTGATGGGATTTACAGGGTATTTCAAAGAAGGAGCCCCTTCAAATAGACCTATAATGTTTGCATACAACGGAGGTCCTGGTTCTTCTTCATTCTGGCTACATATGGGTGTCATGGGGCCAAAGAGAATAGTTGTAGACGATCCCAATTATAATAAAGCTGCTCCTTATCAAATTGTCAATAACGAATATTCTATCCTCGACAAGGCTGACCTTGTAATGATTGACCCAGTAGGTACAGGATTAAGCATACCTATAGGCGAAGCTGAGTTTAAAGACTTTTGGGGAGTAGACCAAGATATTAGAAGCATTAGTCTTTTTATCACTCAGTTTCTGATTCATCACAATAGGATGAATTCACCAAAATTTCTTTTAGGTGAAAGTTATGGTACATTTAGAAATGCTGGGGTAATGAATAAGCTGCTGAGTCAAGGGATAGCGCTAAATGGAATTATCATGGTTTCTGCGGTATTTGATTTAAGAACGTTGATGTTTCCTCCAGATGATGATATGCCTTACATTGCGCATTTCCCAACATATGCAGCTACTTCTTGGTACCATAATAAAATTGAGAAAAAGCATACCGATGTTTATGAATTCTTAGATGAGGT
>MDSX01060290.1_pt1 | contig 15548 bp, 12 predicted proteins | sample 811141 | NCBI WGS metagenome assembly MDSX01 (sample SAMN05326642, study PRJNA326480) | marine metagenome | isolation source: seawater | place: Atlantic Ocean: South East | collected 2010 | reverse complement strand
CAGAGGGGTTGGACGGCATTTTGCTCCATAAATATGAACTGCAAGTGCTCCAGTCAGGTTACATTGATCTGCAAGCAGCGCGACAAACATAGGCGTCCAATCCAGATCACGAAAGAAATCAAAAGAGAAAGTGAGAGGTCTGAGGCCGGGTTATCAGCGTGCCGGGGGAGTTTATTTGTTTCTAACTGCGTTGAGTTCAGGGTATCGGTTAAATAGCAGGCTCGCCGGTCTTTCACCAAATCTTAACGGATCGACAAACATGACCTGGCTCGGCATGATGTTTGTCAAATTGCAGTCAGCTCCGAACATTTCGAGATAATTCATTAGATCTGAATACCAAGTCATTGCGGCCTCTTTGGTCGAAGTAATTTCAAAAGCCACACGCTCCCTCCCCAGAACCTCGAGCACTTCACCCAAGACGTCTCGGGCCGCTTCTGCTTGAATTTCGATTTCTTCATGGTCGATCAGAACCGTGAAAGCCCCGTGTTCAAGAAACGGTTCCGCACCTTGAATAATCTCAGCAGCGCTGGCGGGGCGGTCAGCAGCACTTGTTCGCCATCCGCGCTCTGGATGATGTTCATAAATCAAGTTCATACCGCAATCTATTGCTCGCTTGCGCCATTCTTTAAGTTGGCTTTCAGGAACATCACCAAAAGTATTCATGAACTCCATCACCGAAAATCCTAAGGCTGCACCAGCTTCAATGGCTTGATCGACAACCCCTCTTTTGTAGGCCCGAACAAAGTATCCGTGGTCTAAATACGGTTGAATTGCGTGTTGCTTATACAGCGCAATTTTGCGCTTCAGCCACTCCTCTGGATGCCCCATAACCTGCGTGGTTGTAATCTTGACATAGTCAATACGTGCACCGGCAACTTCCAGAAAGTCTTCGAGCTCTCGCAATCCCATACGTTCAAAATACCAAGGCGCTTCATCATAGCCCACATCCTTGACCCAAAGCTGATTTTTCGTTCTGGGTTTTGGTTCTGGTCGGTTTAATGAGAAGACCTCAGACACCGATACCGATTTTGCAGCGTTCATTTTTTCTCTATTTTGCAAGATTACCTCTGATGTTTCGTCTTTTTTAAGTCCGGAGGGTATCGACCGCCACCCTCTGACATTGACCAGATTTGGTGTTAATTCTATCTCACGATACACTCAACCATTTTGTCCACGGACTGAGACAACCTTATCAAGTCAACCTTGATAACGTTATCATTTTAGGGTTATCCTGTCTAGTGATTTCAGCTCTGATCTAAGCGGGGCCCATAGATCCGCGTTCGAGCAACTTGCAAGGCAGCACCAACCTCTTGGTCTGCCAACCTTGCGGTTTCTTAATTTTGTCAATCAATGTCTGAGCCGCCATGCGTCCAATTTCAGCCCGATTTTTTTTCACGGTGGTTAAAGGCGGAGAGCTCACCTCTCCAGAGAATATTCCGTCCATGCCGACAATTGACAACTGTTCTGGAACTTGTATGCCCTTCTCGTTCGCCACCTGCAAAGTGGCCAAGCCCAGTATGTCATTTGAGGCGAAAACAGCTGTTGGCAGCGGATTTTGGCTTAAGAAGTTTTCCATCGACTTCCGAGCCTGCACAAATGAGGCTGTGGAACTTACACTGAAGTCGCAAGCCACCTGCATATTGGCCGGCATGCTCATACCCTTCTCACGATAGAATTTGCAGAAAAGATCCCGTCGCCATGACGACCCCGAACTCATTGAACCGCCCACCAATAAGGCAATACGGCGGTGCCCAAGCCCGTACAAATGTTCAAGTGCGATGCGCATCCCCGCTTTACTGTCGTTGCCAACGGTATCATAGTTCGAAAACAGGTCTGAATTTGTTAGCAAGATAAATGGTACTGTTTCCAAGGTGTCAAAGTTGGTCATGGGGTGCGACGGTGAGATGATAGCCCCGTCCACGCATGTCTGCACCATATATTGGAAGTGCTCCTGCTCAATGTCCGGATTCCATTCGTTATTTAGCTGGATAACGCTGTATCCGCAGTCTCTCATCTTGTCTTGGATTCCCTTGATCAACTCAGGGAAAAAAGGGTTAGTAATATCAGCAATTGAAATCGCAATTGTATTAGTTTGCTGACGCCTGAAATTAGCCGCAAGTGCGTTCCGTCGATAACCAACCTTCTGTGCCGCTTTTAGAACACGTTCTCGTGTTTTTTCTTTTACCTGAATATCTTTTTGACCATTCAAAACTCTCGCAACAGTGGCCTGCGATAGTCCGCATTCTTTCGCAACGTCGATAATGGTTGTCCGTCTGCCCATAGCCTAGCCTTTATCTTAGTCGGTTGGTCGCTGCACGAGATCGGAACAATACAGAACCAGAATTCTTTATGTGTCATACAGACTGCTCTGGCTACAACGCTACTGAATGTAATTGCTTGGGTCCATAGCCTGTGTTCACCAGACAATTTCTTCTTTGTACGCTACCCAACCGGATGCGTCCGAAAAGAAGCAAATCGTATCAATGAGCGTTGAAAAAATCGTCCAGACCGTAAACACATCTTTCAAGCAATAGATTTTAAATGGGTTACGCGGTCCCACCAATTCCAACTAAAATTTACAATGAATGATCTTATAAAACACTTGACACAAAATGATAACGATATCATTTATTGAAATATGCTCAATGTTTAGAAACGGGAGGTTATGAAATGTACAAAATATTCGTATTAATAATTTTGTCTTTTTTTTCGGTATCGTCGACGGCTTATGCCACTGTCGACTTATCAGGGAAAACAATAACTTGGGTTGTCCCATTTAAAGAAGGCGGGGGCACCAGCCGATTCGCGCGGTTCATTCAGCCATTCTTAACAAAGTATCTACCCGGGAATCCGGATATTCAGGTCATGCATATTCCCGGCGGAGGGGCTATCAAGGGTTCCAACTATTTTCAAAAAAATGCGAAACCCGACGGCACTTATCTATTTGGGTGCTCGACATCAGTCATTGTGAATGTCGCAACTGGAAATCCATTGGTTGAGTACAATTTGAGTGAATATCGCCCCGTCCTACTGCTTCCGCAGAACACCCATTGGTTTACTAGAACTGATTTAGCCGATGGGCCACACGATTTGTCTAAGTTGCTGGAACGAGACTTGGTGTTATACGCGCTGAAAACACCAGCATCGGCCGACCTGTTTCATATATGGATTTTTGACAAATTAGGAATAAAAGGTGCCAAGCCAATCCCAGGCCTATCCTCTTCAGGAGGTTATCAAGCCTTCCTGCGCGGCGAAATCCATATCAGCTCTCATGGCGCGGCAAACTATAAAAAGAAGGTCATACCTGAGATTGAAAAAGGGAAAGTCGTAGACTTGATGACTTTGGGTATCATTGGTGCCGATGGTTCAGTGTCGAGAAACCCGCTGGCACCAAACGCACCAACCTTCCCCGAAATGTATGAGAAAGTAACAGGGGAAAAATTGTCTGGTGATGATCTCGAAGCTTTCTACTCGATTGGTGCAGCTTGGTCGCAAGCTTCCAAGTCAATGCTTCTTCCAGAGGGAACCCCAGACGAAATAGTTCAAGTTTTCCGAGACGCCGCCACAAAAATGGTCAATGACCCTGAGTTTAAGGAAAAGGCGACAAAGGCGTTAGGCCCGTTTCCTTTAATAATTGGTGAGGAAGCTGGCGAGATCGTCAAGAAAGCCGCGGTTTTTTCAGACAATACCAAAGAACAGCTCAATACTGTCCTAAAGAACAACAAGTTCACCTTCAGGGTGCGGTAAAAAAGGATAGCTGCTGGCGAAAGCTGGCAGCTTTTTTCCATGGAACAATTTTTCTCCTCCCTCGTACAGCTTTTTGAAATCACCCATTTGGCCTTTCTTTTTGGCGGCACTTTGCTTGGACTAATCGTCGGCATATTGCCGGGGATGGGGGGCACATCTGGTTTAGCACTGGTTTTGCCATTCGTTTTTACTTTAGAACCATCTTATGCGCTCGCGATGATGATCGGAGTTCTGGCGCCAACCACAACCTCAGATACCTTTCCTGCAGTATTGATGGGTATTCCGGGGACATCAGGTTCGCAGGCAACCGTGATGGATGGCTTCCCGCTCTCCAAAAAAGGTATGGCTGCGAGGGCCCTGAGTGCCGCGTTTTCCTCCTCCTTATTGGGGGGCGTTTTTGGCGCCATTATTTTATCAATCTCAATCTATTACGCGATACCAATTATAATGACATTTGGTTTTGGCGAGCAATTTTTACTCGTTGTCTTGGCGCTTTTAATGGTTGGTGCTCTCACAGGTGAAAATTTTTTAAAAGGAGTTACGGCGTGTTGCCTGGGGCTTATCATTGGCTCCATTGGCACTGCACCGATCACCGGAGACTCGCGTTACACGTTCGATACTCTCTACCTTATTGAGGGCGTGCCGCTTGTTATCGTTGGTCTTGGATTGTTCGCGATCCCGGAAATAGTTGGACTGCTTGATAGCAAAGGGGCCATCGCAAAAAGCCTGAAAAACGAAAAAGGATGGCTCATCGGAATTAAAGACGTCTGCAAAAATTGGTTTCTTGTGCTCAGATGCTCGACATTGGGATGTCTGGTGGGCGCACTGCCAGGTTTAGGTGGTACAGTTGTGGATTGGATCGCCTACAGTCATCTAAAACAAACAGTCAAAGACACGTCGCAGTTGGGCAAAGGCGACATTAGAGGAGTAATCGCACCAGAGTCGGCGAATAATGCTAAAGAAGGCGGTGCGTTAATACCAACATTGCTGTTCGGAATTCCCGGATCTGGAAACAAGGTCTTATTGCTCGGAGGCTTTGTTCTAATTGGCATTGAACCAGGTTTGGATATGGTAACCACCAATCTCGACCTTACATATCTGATGATCTGGTCTTTGGCATTGGCGAACATACTTGGCGCCGGAATTTGTATCGGATTTGCGTCACATATCTCAAAAATAACGCTGGTGCCCTATTATATCCTCGCGCCCGTAATGATTTGCCTCATATTTTTTGCAGCCTTCAACGTTAACCGAGATTGGTATGATTTTATTGGATTGCTCACATTTGGATTGATCGGAATAGCGTTTAAGAATTTTGGGTGGTCTAGGCCAGCTCTACTAATTGGATTTTTCTTGTCTACAAAGGTTGAACTGCTGAGTTATCAGACGCATGCGGTCTATGGCCTGTCTTTTATATCTCGTCCTGTATCTATCATTCTCATTTTGCTTTGCTTGGCCACAATTTTGCTGCTGTTAAGACAAAAATTTGACGCAAGCTACAATTCAAATTTAGTCAAAAACAAAGTGCAACAGATTTGCTTTGTCCTGTTTCTGCTCAGCCTTCCCGTCACTATGATTTGGTCTATTGCTCATTTGGACTATCGGGCCAATCTTTATCCTACCAGTTTAAGCGTTATTGCGATTTTTCTGCTTACCTTCATTTTACTCATTAAGATCGTCGATCTTAGGAAAATCGCATCACTTGATAATGCAGTGTTGCGTTTTGCAAACACCCATATTTTTGAAATCGGAGCTAGATTCAATAATCAGCTTTATTATTATGCAAGTTTCCTCGGCTATTTGGGAATGAACTTTATTTTAGGCTTCCCAATTGCTTCTGTGCTTTTCATCAATCTCTTCATTTTATTCCACGATAAAAAAGCCTTCAAAATATCAATATGTATTTCTGCTGTTCTGATTATACTATTGTGGTTTTTGTCCTCTCTCCTGACCCTGCAGTTTCCAAATGGCGCGATCGGTTTGCTGATTGATATGCCCTGGTGGCTGGGGGGTGATCTAAACTAATAAAGGAAACTCTATGAAAAACCCTGCATTTTCCTGTCTCCCTTTCCTAAAGCGTGAAAGAAAACCAAGGAATAAAGGGATCAATTACGTCAGAGCACCAGTCATGGTCGGTCAATGCATCAATGATTACCTTGACGCTTACAGCGACTTGGTCGACATTTTCAAACTATCCGGAAAGCAGGCAGCCATGATGAGCCAAAGCTCATTAGTGGAATTTATATCGACTTGCAAAGAATATGAGGTGCTTGTTGCCATAGGCAATCCGGTGATGGATGTCGCTTTAGGTGGTGGAAACAATGTCGTCAACGAGTTTCTAGACGACTTGGTTAAATATGAAGTTGATATTATTGAAATATCTAGCATCGCGCGCTCAATCGACGACGACGATATGTGCAGATTGATCGAGAGCGCATCCAAACGGGGACTTAAAGTTATCAATGAAATTGGCGTGGCGTTTGCGCATTCAGAAGTGTTTGAAAAAAATATATTTGTGGAGAGATTAAAGCAGCAATCGAAACGTTTTATTGAAGCAGGTTCTTGGAAAATTCTATTGGAATCTGAGGGACTAACTGAAAATATTGACGAGAAAGATCACCGATGGCACATCATCGACAAAGTCATCAGCCCACTGAATTTAGACCAATTTATGGTCGAGGCTGACGATCAAGACGTGTTATCAAAGTATATCGAAATCTACGGGCCCAACGTCAATATGATGATTGATCATACCAGACTTCTTAAAATGGAAGATGCCCGGATCGGATATGGTCCATCACAGTTTTTATGGGGGAAAGTTGTTAGATATTAGCTGTAAAGATTGAAATATAATCAGATAGTTAGCCGCGGAAGAATAGTGATTAGTAACCCACGTTAAATGCAAATCTGTCGAGGGCCTACTTAACTGGCAGACGTGGTTTCTAGACGGTGCAGATGATCGCTAGCTTCTCAAATGCAGGGTATGTAAGCTCTCAAACTCCCCAGCTCTGTGAGGCATTTTTTAGTGTGGTTAGGCTAATGAGAACACGAATTAGATTACTGGCAAAGCCTAAATCTGTGCGCTCAATAATTGAGCGCCCCTCGGCGAGAATGACGACAAGGTGAAGTTGCTATTGTCGGCTGAAAAAGCTGGTGTGCGCCCAGTTCATTAAGGACCGCTTTTGGGACCATGCATTGATGGTATTTGATAAAAAGCGACACTCTGACAAAGATCCAAAACAAGGCATCACCCGAGAACACAACAAAAATCGTGATGTCCTAGATTTGTTCAACGAGATTCCTTCGCTTGTTATTGTTACAGAGCAGGCTTTCTCCCTTGGTGACATCTTGTTGGTAAAAGTCAGAAAGATGTCAAACGGTATGAAGTTCTCAGTTCAAGAAGGCGACGTTAGCGAAGCCACCTTGATCTCTGACGGGAAACCGAAACATTAAGTGCAAGCCTGCGTCTGATAGTTGAAGGCCAGACTTGTTGATGGGGACGAGTCGCAAGGCTCTCAGGAATACTTTCGATTTGCAACAATGTTCCGATCGTTTAGAGTTGATACTAATCACAGATACAAATTGCAGAAAAGGGCATCTATTGGTTGATTTAAATGGTCCCATACAAAATCACGAAAAAGAGCTTTTTCAAATAATCAAGTTAAGGGCCGCCGTCGGACCCCTTGGCGATGAAGATCATGGAAACTGGTGGTCTTCACTCTGGTTCACATCCTCACGGTACACTCAATCATTTTGTCCACGGACTGAGAAACCCTTATCAAGTCAGTCTTGATAACATTATCATTTCAGGCTCATATTCGAATTGAAATCAATCGATGACTCATAGCCTCTACAGCTTTGCTAACTTAGTTTCATAGATTGATCGCATTTGCCAACATCTCATCTCTATTATTCGGCTTTCGCTGCCGCGTGAAAGGAATTTAATGTGAGTTGAAGAATCCAAAGTGGGGAATGCCCTAACTGATAAAGCTGTCCGCTCATCAGCAAAAGCCTCAACGACACTTCGGTCGAGAAAGATACGAATTGTTGTAATCCCATCCTCCCCCATTTCATATTCTGTCATTTCTGGTGGCCTTGACACGAAGTTTGGATCAACAGAACTGTAAGTGCAATCAACCGCAATCACGCTATTTCGTCGAACAAGCTGAGATATTCCAGTTGACATGACCCTATGGGAAAAAATGTTGTCCTTATCAGGGGTTCGAAAGACTTTTCCACGATTGCGATAAATATTGATATCCGTGAATTCCCTGTCATCCACTGATGACAAAACACGAATGGTGAAACTCTGGGAATTGGCTAGCTCTAACCTCAATGATAATTCTACAGCGTTTCCACAGACACCGTCGAATTCCACAAATTTATTTGGAGCTAGAACTATATTTTCATATTTGCGTTCCTCACCTCGGCAAATCTCTATTCCTGATATTACGGACTGGGAAATAGACCCATCAGGAAGAAGGGACAGTCTCCTTGGCAAAGTCATAATTTGATCCCACGCAAGATTTTTACTTTGCTTATTCCAATCTCTGGCAATCTGATTACTTCGTTCGTCTCCATAATAGTTTTGTAAAAAATTATCCAAGCTAAATTGGGGCAAACCTGTATTCATATTGAAAATAACCGCAATATCTCCGTCATCCAATGGAAAGGCTGAGGGCGCGTGGATCCCTCCGGGAAAAGTAGCGCCGAAATTGAATTTACCGTGACTTGTCGGATGGAATTTCATTCGTTCCTTATCGAGATCACCGATTAAATACTGGGAACCCGTCATATGACTGAAAAAAATAAGAATATGCTTTTGTCCGAAGGGAAGAAAATAGGGACAGGCCCCGTCATCTCCTTCAATCGTAAAACTGTCCCCTTCCACAAAATCATGAACAAATTCCCAATTCACCAAATCTTCTGAACGGAATAGAAAGTTTGCCGCTTTATGCACCCCCTCTGCAATACTCGGTGTTATGCCGGCCGAAATTGAATAGTAGATGCCATCATCACTCCAAATAAATGGATCAAAAATGCCAAAGGGCTTGTCTCGATGATCCTCAGAAAAGGGTATCACGGCACCGTCTCCAAGCTTTGACCAGTTAAGCAGACGACAATCATCAGACACCGCAATCATGTTTCCAACCTTAGTTCCGTGATACATGGCTATTGCACGGTCTTTTTCGACCATGATTGTTCCAGAGTAACAATCATTTTCTGGTCCCGGGAAAATTGCTATGGGTAGGTCTTTCCAATGGATTAGGTCATCACTGTAAGCATGCCCCCAATGTAGACGTTCATCCTCAATTGGACGACACTGGTAAAAAAGGTGCCACTGACCTTGCCAATAGCAAAGACCGTTTGGATCGTTCATTGTGTTTTCGGGGTTTACAAAATGATAGCTAGGACGGTAGCGATCACCAGATTTTTGCCGGCGCAAGTCTTGATAGTTTAGTAAAGTTTCATCACCATTCAAAGCCTCAGCCTGACTTGGATCGCAGGATGGGTAGGATATTTTTGTAACTTTACTCTTTGGATATTTTTTTTTAATCATGATACGCCCATGAAAACCTGGCCACTATTCACATAAGCAGCCAAGTAATCCTTCAATTAATTCCAAGAAAATTAAGACTTGTACATTGGACTGTATTTGTCCTGGATGCGCATCAAGTCTCCTTGCATCTTGGTCAGCGCCTCCCTCGCGGGAAGGTCACCTGTTAAGGCCAGACCTGTGTACTTTGTGAACGCCCTTGTCATCGGATTGGAGCATGGTGGCGCAGGAATGGCAGCTGTATCCTTGAGTTTGTCTACTGTGTTATAGAAAACCTGCCAATTGTCTGGGCCTGTGTAACTATAACGAAGGTCGTTGTGCATAGAACGACGCACTGGGGTAGTAATATTTCCTGATACAAACGGCACCTGCCATTCATAGGAACTGGTGTGTTTGATGAATTCCCATGCCAGATCTTTAGCCTGACACTTTTCCATCATCAAGTAACCCTCAGCACCAAACTGGTGGCGTTGCGATTTCCACTTCGGGAAGTAGCAAACGTCAAAATCTTCAGGAGACATGCCCTGTCCTTTTAGAGCACCCGCCCAAAAACCGCCTGCAGGCGTCATACCTAAACGGTTGCTTGAATAGAAGCCTGTGAGTGTAGCGCCGTCTCCAAGAGATGCCTCTGGAGTGATGCCTTCCTTTTGGAGCTGGACCATAAATTCAAGAGCCTCAACAACATTTTCGTGATTGGCCTGCGGCGTCTCCCAGCGCGGGCCACCACCATAACCGGCAGCCATGGATGAACCACCATAGAAGTAATTCCAAAACCAACTGGAGAAATCTGAATTTGGGGCCTCAGCCTCAGCATAAAGATTTGTATCATTATTGAAGATCCAAGGCATCCAGCTTCCCCACAACCGATTAGTCCAGCCATAGCCATAGACATCAGTCCTCCCACCTGATTTCTTTGTGATCTTTTTAGCAATTTCGTAGAAATCGTCCTTTGTCCAATTATCTGCCGGACGCTCGATATCATTTTCCCTGAAAAGGTTTTTGTTAATATAGATATTAGCGGCATTAAACGCCGTACAAATCTGATATAGACTACCCTCATACATCATGCTGTGGGGAAATGCCGGGTTCACATCAGCAAAATACGACCGCATGAAGTCAGCGTCACGTCGCAGCCATTTATCCAAAGCCTGAATATAGCCTGCGCCCGCATAAAGTTGAACGCCTTCAGTAGCCACCCTTTGAAGATCAATTTGCTTGCCGGCCGCAATCTGCGCCAGCGTTTTGCTTATGGTGTCTTCATGATCCACACCTGCCAATGCAATAAACTCAATATCTGCTTCAGGAAATTTAGCAATAAAGCTATTTTTCATTTGCTCTAACTTTGTAAATCTCGCAGGTCGGGTCTGGATCACCAATTTTTCTTTAACGTTGGCCATTACGAAAGGTGCTGAGAGTATTCCAGTACTCATGACCGCCCCTGCACCTGCGAACTTAGCCGTGGTTTTTAAGAAATTGCGGCGGGCTCTTTGGGGCGCCGGACTTTTGGGCTCTTTATTTTGCTTAGTCATAACTTCCTCCCATCGGTTAAAAAACGGATAATCAGATTATCTAAAACTGATGTTAAAAGATTATGCACAAACTACACTCACCGTCAATATATTTTTCAGACTGATATAAAAACTAATTTATCTTTTAATTTCGCCCTGTCGTAGTTTTTTAGGGACACGACAAGACGGGTTTTAATCGGGCATTGTACTAGACTAAAAACTCACCTCTACGGCTTATAGTGTCGAAAAATCAATTGCAGAGCGGATATGAAGAGAACTAATTTTGTGCGGATTTTAACCTAAATCGAATTGGGTTAGATTCGAACTTTAGCCTGCTTGAATGCACGCCATACTGACACTTCACCCTTTCACACCACCAGTCAAAATGCCCTCTACAAGGTGCTTTTGGCCAATTAGGTAAATAATTAGAGCGGGCACCATGGAGATAACTATGCCAGCCATAACAACACTGATACTACCCGTCATCTTATAGTCACGCAACGCAACAATACCCAAAGGCACGGTAAAATTTGTGTCCGTAGAGAGGAGTATCAGAGGTCGAAAAAATTCATTCCAGTGGTAATTAAAGGCCAAAATAGCCAGTACCGCCATCCCCGGCGTCCCCAATGGAAAGAAGACCCGCCAAAAAACCTGCCACTGGCTTGCACCATCCATAATCATAGCTTCTTCAAGGGCAGATGGAATGCGTAGATAATATTGGCGCATAAGGAACGTTCCAAATGCACTTGGTATCGCCGGTATAATTAGGCCCGTGAGACTATCAGTCATACCGAAATTCGAAAGGAGGACGTATATCGGGATAATCGTCACCTGTAAGGGTATCATCATCGTAGCCATCACAAACCAAAAGAGCGCGCTCTTCCCTGGAAATGCCAGTCTTGCAAATGCATAACCTGCAAATGAACAGAAAAGTACTTGGCCAATAGTTACAAAGAAACAAACGATGAAACTATTCATCATCAAGTGGGGAAATGGAACATTTGCTGATGCCTGGCTGCCGACAAATATACCTTCACGCTCCATGTAGTAACTGAACAAAACTTCCCAGTAATTCTCCCACATGAAATCAGTTGGCAGCCACTTCGGTGGCAACGAATATGATTCAACAGGAAGACGCAAAGAAGTTGAGACAACCCATAATAGCGGTACGAGGATCAGCAGCGCCACAAAAGATAGAAAGCCATAGCTAACTGCAGTATTTACTGTAATTCTATTCATAAAATACCCACTTTTTCTGCACATAAAACTGTAATGCCGTTACAATCAAAATGATAATAAATAGAAGAATCGCTAGCGTTGATCCGTAGCCAAACTCCAAATCCTGAAACGCTTTTTCATAAATATACATGACAGCGGTTCGATTTGCGTCACCAGGTCCACCTCTCGTCAAGATATAGGGGTGATCAAAAACTTGCACTGCATGGATAAAACCAATCACCGACGAGAAGAATATAGTTGGGCTAACCATTGGGATGTATACATATAGAATTTTACGCCAACCAGTTAGACCGTCCACATCGGCCGCATCGATAACCTCTTCAGGTATCGATGCAAAACCTCCAAGAAATAGAATAAAAGTAAAACCAATATGCTGCCAAGCATAAACAAGAACGGTAGTTACCAGAACTACATCCGTCGATGTCAACCAACGCACAGAGCCTACTCCAATTAATTCAAGATAATAGTTTACGATTCCAAAATTAGTATCGAAAAAATAGGCCATAAAAACTGAAACGGTAGCCCCCGACATGATAAGTGGCAAAAAGAAAACCGACCTAAAGAAGTACCGAAAATACTTGTTAGCCACGTTTCGCACGGCCATGGCCAAAGAAAACCCAATAATATTCTGGAGTAATACGACCATAAAGGCGAAGTAAATGGTGTTACGGAATGTCATCACTGCCACGTCGTCACGCATTATGTAGTCGTAGTGGCTCAGACCAGCAAATTTCATGGGGCTCAGCACATCCCAATAGAAAAAGCTTAGAGCAAAAGAGAAAAGAATAGGACCAGCCGTGAATGCAAAAATTCCCAACATTGTGGGCGCTACAAAAAGAAAACCCAATCTGGATTTTGCTTTTCGTAAAGAGGCTATTTCAAGCATTTTGAACGGCCTTCACAATTAAATTTGAGTCGCTGTCTATTAAATGAATTTTGGAAAGATCTAACTCTAGTAAGATCGAAGCTCGGGACTTACTTACGTAACTTGGTAGAACACGAGCGCAGCAACCTTGTCCTCCAAAGGTAAAATAAACCATTGTATCATTACCAAGAGGTTCCAGAACATCGATATCTATCTCTAACTCATGACCATATTTGTAAGATCTTGGTTCAGTTATATGTTCGGGCCTGAATCCCAACTCTAATTTTTGCTCCATCAACATGTCGACACAATCAGAATATTGCTCAGGCAATCGGATCAAAAAATTGTCTGAAATCTTTAGGAAGGCATTCCGCTCTTCCATTACAACTTCACAGGCTACAAAATTCATACTTGGGGACCCAATAAATGACGCAACAAACTTGCTTATTGGAAAATCGTAGAGCTCCTGCGGCGATCCAATCTGCTCAATCTTGCCTCCATTCATAACCACTATTCTGTCAGCAAGTGTCATTGCTTCAGTTTGATCGTGTGTCACATAAATAATTGTGGTAGCGACGCGCTGGTGGATTTTCTTGATTTCAGTTCGCATCTGAACACGAAGTTTAGCGTCTAAATTAGATAGCGGCTCATCAAACAAGAACACTGCCGGCTGCCTAACAATTGCCCGTCCCATTGCCACTCGTTGCCTCTGCCCTCCAGATAACTGTTTTGGCAAGCGGGTTAATAAGTCCTGTAGACCCAACGTTGAGGCAACTTCTTTAACACGTTTATCGATCTCTGCCCTATCGACACCACGCATAGAGAGCGAAATGGATATGTTTTTGTAAACGTTCATATGGGGGTAAAGCGCATAATTCTGAAATACCATCGCGACATCCCGGTCCTTGGGCTGGACATAGTTAACCACCAGCCCACCAATCCGAATGTCACCTTCTGTAGAATCTTCCAGTCCAGCGACCATGCGCAATGTTGTACTCTTGCCACACCCTGAAGGGCCAACAAGTACTATGAATTCCCCATGCTCAATGTCTATGCCAATTTTGTCGACGACTGTGACACCACCGAACTTTTTGGAAAGACCCGACAGATTAACGTTAGCCATTTTTGATCACACTTGGTTTTATATTTCAGACAGTCAAATGAAACCATAAACCTGTCAAGCTGTCAATTTTTATTTCAGTCTGACAAAATAAATAATTTCCACTCCTCATATTTAACTGAGCGCGCATTTGATTTATTGCACTGAGTGCGCGTAAGATAACGCACATAGCCTCCAGACAAACGATTTAGGAAAGTGCATGAACAATAGGAGATTAGGAGGAAGCCAGCTCGGCATAGGCGATTATAATGAGAAAGTAGTACTGTATCATGTCAGACATCAAAACGTGGTCACAAAAGCAGAAATTGCACGTAGCTCAGGGCTAGCCGCCCAGACCGTTTCTGTAATCGTGAATAGATTGCTAAAGACAGGCCTCCTAAAGTCATCCGAATCTAAGAAGACGGAGAAAAAACAGGTAGGGTTTCCTGCAAAGCCAGTTACGCTAAATCCCGAGGCCGTATTCTCAATAGGGATAAGCATAGGCAGGCGCTCTTTGAGTATCTCACTTGTGAACTTTTGCTGCGAGATAGTGACACAACTCAGTATGAGCTTTGAATACCCAAACCCAAAGGACTGCCTGGATTTTATTGAAGTCCATTTTAAAAAGATGCTGTTATCACTGACTAAAATGAAACGCGATCGTTTGGTTGGTGTTGGGGTCTCGGCCCCCTATGGACTCGGCGACAGGATGGGCGATTTGGAAGACAAAGACAGCCTTACGGACAATTGGACAAAAATTAATCTCAAAAACTTTGTTGAAGGGCTCACTGACTTGCCCGTTTTTCATGAACACGACGTGAAGGCCGCATGTTTGGCAGATATGACGTTGACGCCTAAAAATGAGAGAGCCCCTTCGTATCTATATATATTTGTCGGAACTGTCCTTGGAGGAGCGGTCATCATTGAAGATAACCTTTTTAAAGGCAGGTTTGGTTATGCTGGAGCGCTTGGCCCGATGATTACTGGCAGAACTGAGGACGGAAAACCTCGCCCCGCTCTTGATTTTGCTTCTACGTCTTTAATAGATAAGCAACTCAGCGAATTTTGTGCTGAGCTCACGTCCAAGCCCTCAAGTCATAGCTTTAAGGATTTTGGGGATACTAATGACAACTCGAACATTGCAGCGATTGATATTTGGTTGGAAACGGCTAGCAAACACCTTGCATTACTGGTCACAAACTCGTGCTCAGTATTGGATTTTGAAACAATTGTGATTGACGGAGATTTGCCGGAAATCATCGTGACAGAACTTTGTGATCGCACTGAACATGAATTACAACTGCTTGATTTCACGGGCCTCATTAGACCCAATATTAGTTCTGGTAAACTCGGCCATGATTCCTATGCACTTGGCGCATCATTTTTGCCGATTTACTCACGGTTCGAACCAACACAATCTGAATTTTTCAGCCAGACTAAAGATACTTGACCAACGTAGTTGAACAATCCTTGTTAAGCTCACTTTGATAAATATACGACCTAAACTAGAAGGTTAGGAAACCGTGCAATTTT
>MDSX01018141.1_pt1 | contig 15548 bp, 23 predicted proteins | sample 811141 | NCBI WGS metagenome assembly MDSX01 (sample SAMN05326642, study PRJNA326480) | marine metagenome | isolation source: seawater | place: Atlantic Ocean: South East | collected 2010 | reverse complement strand
TATTTATCAAGGAGACAATAATGGATAAGAATAAGGTCAATCTAATAGACCCTAATGTCAACTTCATCCAAGACAATGATCGAGTGATGCGAGAGCACTCGCAGAACATATCAAAAGCTTTCTTAGATGATCTAAAAGACACCCGAAATCAAACGAGCAATGTACCGTCAGGCGAGTTCTTACGTGTAGCCTCAATACCTACTGTAGTGGCAGAGAAGTGGATGCGCGAAGGATTTAACCTTTGGGAAGCATCAGGCTCAGAAATAGTAAAACGGCTAAAAAATGAAAACCTCGACTACTTTTTAGCTACCGACAAAAGGATCTAATGATGGCAAAACGCGGTTTATATTCCAACATTGCTGCAAAACGTAATCGTATTAAAGCTGGCAGTGGCGAGAAGATGCGAAAAAAAGGTGCCAAAGGCGCTCCTACTAATGCCGCATTTCGTAAAGCATCAAAAACAGCAAAGAAGAGATAACAAATGAACAAAGGTCAAATCAGGGCGCACTTCTTGGCCCTACTCAATCGCACGGACTGTAGTGACACCCTGGCTGATACCTTCGTTGATCAAAGCATAACCAGGATTGAGCGTGTCATGCGGATACCTCCTATGGAGAAATCTATCGACTACGCAATCTCTGCACAGACAACATTCTTAACTATACCAAATGACTTTCTAGAAATCACTGGTCTTTATCATGGATCAACTAATCTAGTGCGAGTGTCGTTAGCTAAGTTTATTGAGTTTACACAAAATGGACAATCAGGCACTCCTAAGTATTTCACTAGGGAAGCTGACAAAATAAAGATTTACCCATACCCAACAACTGGTGCAGTCACTATGAACTACTACGCCAGTTTTCCAGAGATGACTTCCGACTCCGATCAGAATGACCTAGCACTCATTGGGTCCGACCTCATTGTTTATGGCGCACTAAGTTATGCAGCCGATTACTTTCTCGATGAAAGAGGCCAGGTGTTTGAAGGTAAGTTTGTGACGGGAGTGACTGAGATCCAGCAGCAAGCAAACGACGCCGAGACCTCAGGCACAGTCCAGGTGATCCAGGCGCACACAACTTATGAAGACCTTTAAAAGATAATACTGGAGTAGCTTAATGTCTAAATCATCGTTCTACTCGGGATCTGGCCTAACCAACACCGAGCAAGATGCCATTGAGGGGGCAAAGAATGCAGCCGAAGCAGCCAGAGATGCCGCACAAGCTGCTCAAGCAGCCGCTGAGACAGCCAGAGACTCTTCTCAGTCATCAAGCTCGACTGCCAGTGGACACGCTGCGACTGCAACTACAAAGGCTAATGAGGCATCTTCAAGCGCTAGTAATGCAAGCACCCATGCATCTACATCAACAACTAAAGCATCTGAAGCATCAACAAGCGCATCTAACGCATCCGACGACGCCAATGATGCTCAGAAGCTGGCTATAAATGCAGAAGACAGTCAGTTCACACTTAGCGACGGAAGTACAACAGGCTTCTCTGCATTGCACCATAAAGAGAAAGCCCTCGATGCACAGACAGCTGCCGAGAGTGCACAGTCGTCTGCGACTACCAGTGAAACTAATGCAGCTACAAGTGAAACTAATGCAGCTACAAGTGCAACGAATGCAGCTACCAGTGAAACTAATGCAGCTACCAGTGCAACGAATGCAGCTACCAGTGCAACGAATGCAGCTACCAGTGAAACTAATGCAGCTACCAGTGAAACTAATGCAGCTACAAGTGCAACAACGGCATCAACTCAAGCAAGCAATGCGTCCTCAAGTGCCTCAGATGCATTAACCAGCGTTACAAATGCTGCGTCTTATGCCGCTGTAGCCTTAAACCATAAAAATGCCGCAGCCAGTAGTGCATCAAGTGCATCATCTGCTCAGATAGCCGCCGAGACTGCCAAGACAGGTGCAGAGACAGCTAAGACAGCGTCTGAGACTGCACAGGCGGCGTCTGAGGCTGCACAAGCAGCGGCTGAGGCAGCAATTTTAATTGAAGTAATGGCCACTGTAGCGGCGGGTGGGGGCAGTAATAAATACATTATTGATGGTACATCACAACAGACTATGTTTATACCCAAAGGTGCCAAGGTGCGTCTTGATGTAAGTGACTCTAGTTTAAGTAATCATCCTTTACAATTTAGTACTACATCTGACGGAACGCATAACAGCGGCACTCAATTTACACAAGGAATTACAAGTGTTGGAAACTCTGGTTCCACTGGAGCCTACGTCGAAGTGCAGCTAGAACAAGACGCTCCAGACCATTTATATTTCTTCTGTGGTAACCACTCGCTTATGGGTGGATTAGTAAAAACTGCACCGATTGGCGATGCAAACTTTGCTAGTTTTGCAAATGCTTTTACCTTTCCAACAAGTGATGGAAGTGCTGATCAAGTTTTAAAAACTGATGGGTCAGGAAATTTAAGCTTTGTAGATCAATCAACAGGCGGCGGTAACACTTTCGATAGCAGTATTATATTTGAGGGTTCCACGGCTGATGACTTTGAGACAACACTTCAAGTAACAAACCCAACCGCTGATAGAACAATTACACTACCAAACGCGGGTGGTACTGTAGCAGTGTCGGCCTCTGGATTGTTATCTCTTTCTGGGAATGGTAATCTTTCAACAACTGCAACTAATACAGACATGTCGTGGCAATCAGCTTGGCCTGATGATCCATTTCCATCTGCCGGTTCATACCCAATAGGCGTGGGGGCTTTAGCATCAGCAGCGCAGTTTAGTAATAGCAATATAGCCATAGGTGATGAAACACTAAACGCACTGACAAACGGTTTTCGCAATGTGGCAATCGGTCATCAAGCATTAAAGACGATGACCACCACTGGACTAAATACGGCAGTTGGGGATCAAGCTGCAAAAGTCACGACAGGGGATTACAATGCAGCATTTGGTGCGGAGGCATTGCTTGTAAATACGTTAGGGAGTGATAACACAGCGATTGGCGCTCAAGCGGCTAAAAGCTTAACTACAGCTTACTCTACAATTGCTGTTGGCTATAACTCCATGCCAGAAAATCAAACAACTGACAATGTAATAGCAGTCGGTGCCTATTCAGGCGGCGGCCAAACTATAACAGGCGGCACTTTTGTTGGCGTTCAGGCCGGGAGAGATAATACAAACAGTAAATACTACCAAACGGCTATTGGCTTTTTCTCTATGTCGAATAATTATGGCGACTATAGTGTGGCGGTTGGCCCATATTCAATGACTAACGGAAACCATGTCAAATCCGTTGCGGTTGGCTATGACGCTTTAGGCAGAGGCTTCACAAGCAACCCACTTTACAATGTCGCAATTGGCTATGAAGCCGGTGCTAGTATTTATAGCGGTGATTACAATACAATCATTGGTTATGAGGCTGTTTCTAGTGCAGATAATCAATATTATTTAAACAATTGCACGGTCTTGGGTAGTGGTGCTACTGCATCAAGTTCAAGTGCGTCAAATCAAATTACGCTAGGCAATAGCAGCATTAGTAGTTTGCGATGCAACGACACGAGTATTTCTTCTCTTTCAGATGAGCGTGATAAGACAGCCATTGAAGATTTGCCGTATGGTTTGGATTTTATCAACGATATACGCCCAGTAAAGTTTACTTGGAACAGGCGTGATGGATCAATGGGTGACAGACCAGAAATAGGTTTCATTGCACAAGAATTGTATGACGCTGAACTAAGCCATTCATCTACAAGATATACTCGTTTGGTAAGTTGGGAAAACCCAGAGAAATTAGAAGCCAGACCAATGGCAACTTATCCAATCTTAGTGAAAGCCGTACAAGAGTTGTCGGCAAAATGTGATGCGCTTGAGGCGCAAATAGCTGAATTAGAAGGAACATAATATGGCTGTAAATGAATTAGACCGTGACTATTTAAGCTTGCTGCATATGTGTGACGGCATTGAAAACGTCATGAATGACATGAAGATGGAACATGAAAGCGATGCTGAGAAGAAAAAGCAAGTCGGCAACATGGTCATGCACTTGGAAATGGAAGTGCTAGACAGCAAGTGGACAGACGCTAGTAAAGACTTGACTAGAGTAAACTCTGTTATTGCGACAGGCCGTACTTACTGGAAGTCATAATGAGTACGGAGACAGACAGTTGGCATCTGTCTAAGTCTGTGCCAATCACTTTGATCTTTGGTTTGCTAATTCAAGCTGGAGCTATTGTCTGGACGGTGTCGATGATGATTGGCGACATACAGGATAACAAAGATGATCTCATTGCAGTACAAGCGCGGCTCGAGAGAGTCGAGGACGCTGTACATGACCAGGCTGTCTCAATGGCTCGTATAGATGAAAACATCAAAGCCATACGTCAGGCAGTCGAGCGCATGATGGAACGCCAACAGAATGCGGCATACGAACTACCAAATTAACACACCACAACATTTCTAGGAGAGCAGTTCTTAGGAGACATCTATGTTAGCTGAACTCGCTGCCTTTAACGCTGGCTTTGCTATCGTGAAATCCACGGTGGCGGCTGGGCGTGATATAGCCTCGGCGGCGTCTGGCATTTCCAAAATGGTTGAGAACAAAGACGCAATGCACAAGCGTCTACAGAAGAAAAAGAACAGCATATTTACAACGACAGTCGAGTCAGATCTTGAAGAGTTTATGGCCCTTGAGTCGATGAAGCAGAACGAGGCCGAACTCAAGCAGATTATGATATACCAAGGCCGACCAGGGTTACACGGCGACTTCCTTAAGTTCTGCGCTGATGCCAGGAAAGCACGTAAGGAAGCAGAGAGAAGAGCACAGCAAGAACGCGAAGAGATGATCGAGACCATCACAGTCGTAGCTGGCGTGGGCATAGGTGCCACAGCTGCAATCTGCGCAATCATAGGTCTCGTCTGGTACTTCAAAGGATTTTAAAACATGTGGGTACTTTTGTGGCTACAGCTAACAGTTGTCGACGACTTCAATCATTATCACATTTCGACCTGGTTAACCGAACAGGCATGTAATGCAGCCAAGGCTGAAGCAGAAATCCTGGTGACTAAAAGCAATACTAAAGTTGTCTGCGTCCACATTAAGAAATAGCGAATAGGACACTAAGAGATGGTAAAAGTAACCGCTCGATTTATCGACGACCTAAAGATTCTTCCTAGGCTCATGATGGCCCTGGTAACCCTTCTTACCTACCAATCAGTCCACTGGTTTATGTCGATCCCAAATGACGAAGTAAACGCATACCAGGCTGGCTTAGTGTCCGTATGTATGGGTGCTCTTACTGGCTGCTTTGCCGTTTGGATGGGCAAAGAGACTAAAACGACGACAGTAACTCCAGGCAAGGTGGTCCATGAACAACAAAACTATAGTAACACTAGCGGTAAGTAGTGCATTCGTCTTAGCATCATGCACCCCTTTAACGTGGATACCCGGGATAGGCGGCGGTGGAAACAGCGGCCCATCATTGACAGCTGTCGGTACACAAATGGCAGCTGAAGCAAACCAGCAGATTGTAGCCGACCAAAGCAACATCAGAAGCGAGGGTGGCGACATCGAGGTCCACGAGCTCGAGGACACAGTGACTACCAGGGACGTCGAGAGCATCCGCATTATGAACCAGGACATTCCACCCTGGGTCATCATAGCGCTGATCTTAGGTTGGTTAGCGCCGAGCCCTCGAGAGATGGGCAGAGGTCTAATAAGTTTATTCACTACAGGAAGAAGGAGAGCCTAAACATGGAGTTTTGGCAATGGACCATGCTGTTCACAATGGTCAGCATTAACACCGCCGTTAACGTTTGGCGACTTTACGACTATCAAAGGAGAAACAAAAGATGACTTACAAGCTAGGCAAAAGAAGTATCGAGCGCCTGGAAGGCGTAGATCCTAAATTGGTTGCGGTTGTTATGAGTGCTATCGGACGCAGCAAACAGGACTTCAGCGTGATTTGCGGTTTAAGATCCTTAGAAACTCAGCGTAAATTAGTTGCTTCTGGAGCATCACAGACTCTCAAAAGTAAACACATCGATGGTCTAGCCGTCGATCTTATGGCCTGGGACTCTAATGCAGATCCTCAGGGGCGATGGGAGCTCAATCTGTACGACGAGATAGCCGACGCTATGTCATCAGCTGCTCGAGATTGTGGTGTCGACATTTGCTGGGGCGCAGCCTGGGCAACCGAGTCCATGCCTTTCCCAATGAACATCAGACACTGGAACGGATCGATGGAAGACGCAATGAATGCCTATGTCGACCTTAGGCGCTCTCAGAATCGGCGTCCTTTTTTAGATGGTCCTCATTTTGAACTTATCGGTGGATGAAGACATGAAAACATTTGTGCTCGTGTTCTCGATGTGGGGCTACGACGGTCTAGATTGGCAGTTCATAGGCAATCAGTACGTCTACAGCAAACCTATGACCGAGGAGCAGTGCTCAACCATTGCTGACCAGGACAGCTGGTTTGCGTATGAAAGCAACCCATTTTACAAGATTGCCGCGAGGTGTATGCCAACCGATGCAAGCCAAACATAAGCAACAAAAAGAGAGAAATATGAGATATATCATACTATGCATAGTAGCAGCTGCATTTACTGCTAGTTGCTCAACTAAAAACGACGTAGCCATGAACGAGGCGTATCAAAAGTACAATAGCCAAGCAGAATGGAAACGTATGGATACGATTGCTCAGATAGCGGCCCAACCTGACGGTGGAGTTGTAGCCGCTGCTTTGCTTATGCAAGGCGGCAATGCTTCTGGAGCTATCACTGCTCAACCACAATCCACTGGTGACAAGGTATTAAACACAGTAGCTGCTCTATCTCCAACCGTCATTGGCTTAGGACAAATAGCTGCTACAGTCGATGGCAATAGAACAAACAAAGAGATAGCAGTTGTTCAGTCTGACAATAGTACTAAAGTGGCGATAGACACAAACGACACAATGTCAGAACTAGCTACGGTCAGCATAGTTAAGCCAGAGTTTCAGCTAGTCGAACCAAAAGTCTTTTGTGTCTTTGATGGCACTTCAGCTTGTCAGTAAATACAACAGAAAACACAGGTCTAATGCGATCTGTGTTTTTTCTAAAAGACGGCTATTGTAAAATGGCAAAGGACTACCTATATGTATAGTACAGGCGACGATCTTTAGCCAAACAGGTGCAGCAGCGGAATCATAATCCGCGTGTCGGGGGTTCAAGTCCCTCCTCCGCTACCACCTCAAATGTCAAAAGATTGTAGCCTCGTAAACACTAGGAGGAGACTATCAGATGACTACACTTTCACAATATGACCGAGAAGAAGCAGCCTACTTACTATGGGAAGCAACTGGTGGACCAGAGCGTAAAGCTGCAAAAGATTTAGCTGGAATGAATGCTGTCCTTGCTGATGCTGAAGCAAAAGGCTGGGAAGTTTTAAAGCGCTGGACTGACTCAGATGGCTGGGGCGGTAGATGTGAGCATGTTGTTCTTATGAAAGACAACAGAGAAATCGTTCGTGCTCATTACAATTCAGTTGGCAAAAACATTATGCAGTTTCTAGACTCTGGTGCGTCTGTGACGTGGAGGCCAGAATAAGACGATGGCTACAACGCCATTCATTGGCAGTAAACGAAAGGAGAGAACAACATGTTTACTTTAGATCAAATAATCAAAATGGAACAATCAGTATCCACCCGTAAGCTACCCATCGACATCGAAAAGATGATGGATAAGCGGCGCTGGTCGGAAAATGATAATGCATATGTTCGCGTTGGCGACCTACCGTTACACCGCATTCTTAGAGCCTGGCAGAAGGAGACTAGAGATGCTGGGTGACATCGTCGGCGCACTAAGCCTCGTGCTTATCACATATTGTTTACTCCTGGGCGCACATGCTCTGCTGGGGTAACACCATCGAAGAATACATCAAGCTTATGCATGGGGCTACTGAGGATGAGAGGCTCCAAGAACAACTAAAACAACGATTAAAAACTAAGGAAGTGTGGCTACCAACAAGAGAAGACAAAGAGCCACCTTTTTAAAACAAACTATCTCGGGGGAGAGAAAACTATGGAACTAAGATTACTACAAAGAAAAACAGATTTGAGATCTTTTGTTAACAAAGAAGCCCATAATCTATGGGAAGGAAAACACTTAATTGAGTCCCACGCCAAACTCATGCGGTTCTGTGACTTTAAACAGTTTGGTCGGCGACCTATAAATAGGTTTGGTCTTGGAGACATAAACGACTTTTTAGAGTCATTAAAAAACCAGGGCCTTGGTGATAACACTTTGAACCATTATTCAGCTGCTATAAGTAGTGTCTTTTCTCATGCTGTTGAATTAAAACTTATTAAAGAAGAGCAGAAGATTGTAATTAAGTGGAAAAAGATTAACTCAGGTCGTCCTCGCTATTTAACTAAAAATGAAACTAGGAGCCTTATATCGTTCTTAGGTTCGCACAAACATTGGTGGATGCAGCACTTTGTTACAATTAGTTTGCACACTGGGATGCGCCTGGGAGAGATCCTTAGCATCACGGATAAAGATGACGGTTGGCTAGATAAACATAAGCGTATAAAGTGGCCCCCTGGAAGAACCCCATCATTAATTGAAAAGACAGAGGATGGTACTTGGATACATCTTAGAGAGACTAAGAACGGAGATGAGAGATGGGTGCCAGCCAACGACAAAGTCATTGAGGCATTAGCTGCTTTAGACAACCGCCCCAATAAATATTATAGCCACCGCAAATTCTATCACACTTGGGGCGCTGCACGTAAGGAAGTGGCTCGAGGTGACAAGCACTTTGTCTTCCACACACTGCGCCACACAGCGGCTACAAACCTGGCAAACGACTTCCAGGTCAACTCTATTGTCCTAGGTCATTTGCTGGGCCACAGGAGCGTCCAGACAACTAAGAAGTACGTCCACGTTAAACCAACGGAACTTCAGCGAATAGCTAAACAAATGGAACATGGAGACGGGGCTTAGGCCCCTCTTTTTTACCTAGAGAAAGGACTAAAATGGGCTAAAATAAAACTAAATGATATCAGTGACTTAAATTAGGGACCCCTTATAATATAACATGGGAGGTAAACTGGGACATGAAGAAACCCACAAGTGCACAAGAGATGCATAACGAAAACGAAATGATCCTCAGAGGTCAAGAGCGGTACAAGAAGAGAAACAGCAGTATATCAGGAAGCCAGCAAGAGATACCACATCAGGAACTTAGGAAAGTTTTACCAGCGGTATCAGGAAGACTCGCTAATGTAATATCTGAAGATCACCAGGGCGTAGGTAGCCCTCATGCTTGGGCTGAAGTTCTCATGGACTTAGACACAGACATTATGAGTTACATTGGTCTAAACTGTATGTATGACACAGTTATCAGAATGAACACTTTGACACAATGTATGCTGGTTATAGGCAACAAGATTAACCAGGAGATATGGGCTAAAGGACTAAAGTCTTACGACAAAGATCTCTTCAAGCGTCTTCAGAAACAGGTAACCAGAGATCACTCTAGTGAGCGCTACAGGTCAAAGGCCATACGTATCATTGCGTCTAAAGAAGGTTACCGAGGTGACACCTGGGATAAAGCCAAGAAGATCCATGTAGCAACACCAGTGGTCAATGCGGTCCTTGAGTCTTGTAATATCTTTGATATCTATTCTACCAATGACGGACGTAAGACTAGGAGGTACATTGGTCTAACGAAAGAAGCAGAAAAGCTCATCGAAGATCGTAAACTACAGGCTTCTTGGGCATCACCAATGTACGGTCCGATGGTCGTCAAGCCTAACCCCTGGACGACTTTTGATACTGGCGTCTACTTAGATCCAGTGGTTGCAGCTAACATTAAACTAGTGAGAAGACACTCAGCTGCTCAAGCTCGACTTATGAGGAGCCAATTTAAGGACGGTCAGATACCACCGTATGTCGAAGCACTAAACGCAGTGCAAGAGACGCCACTTAAGATCAACACTAGTATCTTAGATGCTGTCGAGTGGGCCATAGAAACCAACCAAGTGTTCGCTAAGTTTCCTGAGGTAAAACCACCAGCTATACCTGAGATGCCTGACGACGATGCTAATGTCAGTGATGACTTTAGGCGTGAGCGAAGGAGCGAAAGAAAAGAATGGTGGACCAAGAAACGAGAATGTGTCGCCAACCTAGCCGTCATAGACTCAGATCTTAGGACAGCTAAGGAAATGGCTGAGTATGAGCATTTCTTCCTGGGGTGGTCATTTGATTTCAGAGGCCGAATGTACAGCTGTTCACACTTTAATTACCACAGGGACGACCATGTGAAAGCACTCTTTCTGTTTGCTCGAGGTAAGAAGCTTACTGAGGATAGCGAAGGCTGGCTATACATCCATTTAGCTAACGCTGGTGACTTCAATAAGATCTCTAAGAAGTCTTTAGACGAGCGTATAGAGTGGGTCCAAGATAATCATAACCAGATTATGTCAGTAGCTGAAGACTACAAGTCCACCTTCGACTATTGGTCAACAGCTGACAAACCCTTTCAGTTCCTGGCAGCATGTCTTGAGTACAAGAAACTGCAAGACCAAGGCATCGATAGCTATGTCTGTTATATGCCTATATCGTTAGATGGGACTAACAGTGGCGTACAACATTATGCAGCTGCTTTAAGGTCGTCTGAAGACGGGCATATGGTCAACCTGGTGCCCGATGAGAATTGCCAGGACGTCTACCAGGTCGTCGCCAACGAAGTGAACCGACGTCTAACTGACGATGGATCTGAGGAAGCACAGCGCTGGATAGACTTCGGTGTCGGTAGATCCACAGTAAAGCGTAACGTCATGACTTACGGCTACTCCAGCATCGAGAGAGGCTTCGGTGACCAACTCATAGATGACCTTATGACCCCTCTACGCAAATCTGTAGCATATGGTCAGATACCAGAGCATCCATTTGGGGACAAACGTGAGCAAGAGCGCATGGCTAGGTGGCTGGCTAAAGTTAACTATGAGAGCGTACAGTCGGTCATTAAGTCGGTGTCAGAGGGCATGAAGTTTCTCCAGGCGTACAGCCACAAGCTTGCGTCAGAAGCTAAGGCGGTGCACTGGACGTCTCCCAGTGGCTTTCCAGTTGTACAAAAGTACACCAAGTTTACGGGGAAACGAGTGAAGATCTTTCTGTACGACAGAGAACTGAAGAAGCTACAACAGTCTAGACTAAATATACAAATTGAAGACAACTTCAGCCACGACAAGCGAAAAGCTAGTTCGGGTGTCGCTCCTAACTTTGTTCATTCGTTGGACGCAGCGCATATGCATCTCACTGTGCTTTTAGCTAAGGACAACGGCATCGAGGACTTCTTTTTAATCCACGATAGCTTTGGCACGACGTGTGACCAAACTTGGTTATTCTACAACTGTATTCGTCAGGCATTCGTAGGCATGTACGAAGATCAATGTGTCTTTGAGAACTTTGAAAGCGAAGTCAGAGACCAACTTGAAAACCCAGCTGAAGAATTACCACCCGTACCATCTAAAGGTGACCTTGATATACAGGGCATATTGCAAAGCGAATACTGCTTCAGCTAATTAGGGACCCCTTATAATATAAGAAAGGAAAAAACCAATGCACCCAAGAGAAAAGATCTTGGGGAGGATGAAGCTATGTGAGCAACATCAGCAACCAATTCCCCAGGACTTACGTGACCAAGCGAAACGCTGGAAAGTCGAAGTCCCTGGCGATGTAACCAAACTAGACGACTATAAGCAGACTATGAACAAGGAGAAAACTGCTAATGACTAAAGTTAAATTTAGAACCCCAAGTGGTTCTGCAATCTACCCCTGGCTACAACCTGGACGTCCTGACACGGCGTTTGATGCTGAGGGTAAATACAAAGTTCAACTTAAAATGGATGCGAAAGCTGCACAAAGCTTGGTCGATAAGATCAAAGAAGTAAAAGCTGAAGCTTTTGGTGCTAAAGGTGAGTGCCATATGCCTTTCTCGACAGACGAGGAAACAGGCGAGATTATCTTTAAATTACAATCGAAGTATCAACCTAAGTATGTTGATGCGTCTGGTAATCCAATACCTGAGGACAAAGTACCTTCGATGTTTGGGGGAAGTACTTTGAAGGCATCTGGAATCCTAGATCCTTACAACAAAAACGGCAAAGGCGTCAGTATGCGCTTAGGCGCAATTCAGATAATCAACCCCGTCTCAGGATCGGGTGGAGACGCTGAGTTTGACGCCGTGGAGGGGTACACCGTTCAAAACGGAGACCTTGATCATGGCTTTGAGAAAGTCACACAGGAAGAAGCGCACGACTACTAGACAACGTGCGATTGCCAATGGGTATAGATCAGGGCTCGAGGACCAAACAGCAACATGCATAGCGAAAGCTGGCTGCGTTGTTCTCTTTGAAACCGACAAGATCAATTATGTCGTCCCAGCGAGGGACGCTAAGTATACCCCAGACTTTAAGCTGCCAAAAGAGGGCGGCTTTTTTTATGTCGAGACTAAGGGCATTTGGTCAGTTCAAGATCGTCAAAAGCATCTACTGATCAAAGAGCAACATCCCGACATCGATATACGCTTTGTATTCTCTAACCAGAACGCGAAGTTGTACAAGGGTTCACCAACTACATATGCGGCTTACTGCGAAAAACACGGGTTCCAGTATGCACATAAGGTGATCCCTGACGATTGGCTTGCAGAGGCCAAACAGGAGAGCAAAAGGGCGGCTTAAGTGTCGCCCTTTTTTATTTGTAGAACTTTAAGGAGACGACCAGATGACTTCCAAGGATAGCAAAAAGAAGAACGACGACTTAATACCACCAACCCCTCACATGCGTACAAAGATCTATGAGATGATTGAAGCATCATATGATCGTAAGAAACAGCGTTACACAGGGACAGACACCGACCATACCATTGCAGCTGAATTGAAGATTGAACGCTGGGGATGGGTTAAAGAGGTTCGAGAACTGATGTTTGGGCCAGACGGAAGAAATGAAGCAGAAGAAGTAGAAATAGCAAAAGTAGATGCTTGGCTTAAAAAGGCAGACAACCAAGTTGAGCAGATCCAAATTTCATTGGGTCAATTGGAGACAAGTCGCAAGGAAGCTAAAGCACTTTTGACTAAACTTAAGGGCCTCGTAGATAGGAGGGCCGCTTAATGTTGATTGAGAGAGTTCACCCATTTTCGGGCAAATTAAACAGCATAGAAATCCCAGTTACAAAAGAGCAGCTGCAAAGCTGGCGTGACGGCGAGTTAATACAGAATGCTATGCCCAACCTTACTCCAGACGAGCGAGAGTTTATCAAAACTGGACTTCTTGAGGAACATTGGTCGAGCGTAATGGTTCGGACGGGATCTAAGTAATGGAAAACCAGGAGAGCGAGTTCGTCCGTCACATAGAGTGCGAGGAGTGTGGAAGCAGAGATAACGCCGCCGAATATACTGATGGGCATACCTACTGTTTTGGCTGCGCTGCTTACCAACACGGCGAGGGCGTTGATGCGCCTAAGCTAGTGTCGACCATTAGAAGCGTTCAGCTAATACCAGGCGAATACAAACACCTGGCAAAGCGTAAGCTTAATGAGCAGACGTGTCGTAAGTTTGGCTACCAGGTTGGACAGTACAACGGTGAGACAGTCCACCTGGCAACCTACAGAAACAACAAAGGGCAAGCAGTTGCCCAAAAGATTAGGACCCGAGACAAGAAGTTCAGCATTTACGGCGATGCAAAAGCTATGACCCTCTTTGGATCACACCTGTGGTCTAACGGTAAGAAGCTGGTTGTGTGCGAAGGCGAAATTGACTCAATGTCCGTATCGCAAATTCAAGGGCATCGTTGGCCCACAGTTTCCGTGCCGAATGGAGCACAGAGCGCCAAAAAAGCACTTATTAATAATTATGAATACCTTGAAGGTTTCGACGAGATAGTTCTTCTGTTCGACGACGATGAGGCTGGTCGTCAGGCTCAATTAGAGTGTGCAGAAGTACTGCCAGTTGGCAAAGTGAAGTTAGCTTCAATGGCTCCATATAAGGACCCTAATGACGCTTTGCTGGCTGGCGACACAAACGCCGTTATACAAGCTATCTTCCAGGCTCGAGAATATCGTCCTGACGGGATAGTCACAGCGGCTGACCTTCGCTCCGTAATTGGCCTCGCTGATGCTGTGTCGGCGATTAGTTACCCGTATGTACTGCTCAATGATATTACTAAGGGCCTACGCGCTGGTAGCTTGGTGGCGGTTGCAGCTGGGAGTGGGGTCGGCAAGTCGACCTTCGTCCGAGAGATTGCATATAAGGTCCACATGGATGGCTTCCCAGTTGGGATGCTAATGCTCGAGGAAACAACTAAGCGCACTGTTGAGGGCCTGGTAGGCATCCACCTTAACAAGAATATAACAGTCGACCCAGAGCAAACTACTCGAGAAGAAGTGCTCGATGGTTTTGATGAGCTAACCAAAGACCAACAGTTCTACTTGTTCGACCATTTCGGATCGACAGATATGCTTACTATAACCAACCGCATACGATACATGGTCAAAGGTCTTGGCTGTAAGGTCGTCGTGTTAGATCACATATCGCTCCTGGTCAGCGGTTTAACCAGCCAGGTGTCAGACGAAAGACGACTTATAGACGACATAATGACTAAGCTTAGAGTTTTAGTTCAAGAGCTAGACATCTGTCTCTTGGTTGTCAGTCACTTAAGACGTCCACAGGGCGAGGTAGGCCACGAAGCTGGTGCCAAGGTGTCCCTAAGTCAGCTACGTGGATCTCATGCCATAGCGCAGCTGGCAGACACTTGTATTGGCATCCAGGTCGACCCTGAGGAGCCAACGTCAGGCAGAAGGTTCGTCACAATTCTTAAGAACAGGCACACGGGCGAGGTCGGTCCAGCTGGCGTACTCAAGTACGACAGAAAGGCTGGACGTTTGCATGAGTTGTCTGAGTTTACCGACATCGATGAAGAGGAAGCATACTGATGAGCACACTTAAGGCATGTGAGGTCGCTCACATTACGTTTCAGATTAACACCAAAGATAAAACCTTTTCCCTGGTCCCAGGTAGCGCAGTGCATTCCAAGGACCGTAAACCATTGTTCTCGGGCGTCATTACACCTGAGATGCCAGGTCAGTTAGAGCAGCTGGCCCTGAGACTAAGATTACTACTCGCATTTGAAGGAGAGCAAAGCCAATGATTACCTTTTGGACAGTCCTGACACTTATGTATGGGATACAGGACAACATTTACACACAACATATGATCGTAGAGTCCCTCGAAGATTGTCGAGAGATTATTGACGCTGGATTACATGCTACGATGCAAGAGAAGTACGGCATTGTGCTTGCAACTTGCAAAGAGACTTCAGACTACAGTCATTTCCCTAAACCACAACCAAGGCCCATAGTCGGTGAGTAACCGATGGATTTGGGACCTGGAGAGCGACGGATTATTAGATACGATTAGCAAGATACACTGTATCGTATTACGGAATGTCGAGACCGACGAAGTACAAAAGTACGGCCCCGACGAAGAAGAAATCAAAGCAGCAATGTTTACACTAATGAATGCCGAGGAAGTTATC
>MDSX01020080.1_pt1 | contig 15589 bp, 16 predicted proteins | sample 811141 | NCBI WGS metagenome assembly MDSX01 (sample SAMN05326642, study PRJNA326480) | marine metagenome | isolation source: seawater | place: Atlantic Ocean: South East | collected 2010 | reverse complement strand
CTACTTCTTTCAGTATTTCTATACGTTGTTGTTCCTTTAACTGCCGGTATAATTACCCGATTTTTCTTAATGTCGCATTCCACAACCGGCAGTAATGACGAATATTTAGCGCAATTTACGTCTAAAATTAAACCAATGAGTATGGTGGCATTATTAGCAACCGTAGTTCTTCTGTTTGGTTTTCAAGGTCAAATAATTATTGATAAACCAATTTTGATTTTACTTATCGCCGTTCCACTTCTTATCCAGTCGTACGGCATCTTTTTTATCGGTTACGGGGCAGCTTATTTAATGAAACTACCCTATAATATAGCCGCACCGTGCGCATTAATTGGAACATCGAACTTTTTTGAATTAGCTGTCGCTGTTGCTATAAGTTTATTTGGATTAAACTCAGGTGCGGCCTTAGCAACAGTTGTCGGGGTGCTTGTAGAGGTTCCTGTCATGTTATCCCTGGTTTCTTTTTCTAATAAAACCCGCAGATACTTTAATTAAACTGATTATAGACATAAAGAATCTAGACTAACATTGTGAGGCCTGAGATTATTTTCCTTTAGAAACGGATAAAATGTATTTGCTCTATAAAATTTTAAACGATAGGCTTAGATGAGAAAATTTTTTATTATAAGAAAAATTGTATTTAAGGGAATAAAATGGCTAAACCTAAAGTGATTTTGCAACTTTACCCCGTGATACCAGCAGAAGGGCAAACAGCGGATGAGCAATTTGAATTCCGTAAGAGAAACAAACCATTAGGCGCCGATAATGAAGCCTATCATAAAGTTTTGCACGAGTGGACGGAAGTCGTTAAAGCTGCTGATCAAATTGGAGCTTGGGGTGTATCAACAATTGAACACCATTTTCACTCTGAAGGTTACGAGGTCGGCCCAAACCCAGGAATTTTGAACGCTTATTGGGCAAGTCAGGTTAATTGTCATGTTGGCGCCCTAGGATATGTTATGGCAACACAGGATCCAATCCGCGTTGCAGAAGAAACAGCAATAATTGATCATCTCACAAAAGGTAAATATTTTGTTGGTTTTGCCAGAGGCTACCAATCTCGCTGGGCTAATGTCCTTGGGCAATTTTCTGACAGTGTTGCCACCTTATCAGACGGTGGGACGAACGATAAGAAGAACCGAGATATTTTTGAAGAACGTGTTGAAATGGTTCTCGATTTTTGGACTGAAGAGGCGTCGAGGGTTAAAGGTGATTATTATCAAGTTCCATATCCTCATGAAGACGGAATAAAGGACTATCCAGCATCACCAACGGCCGCAGCCGCGGGAGTAGAGGGAGAAGTCGGAAAAGATGGATCTATACAGAAAGTTGCGGTCCTGCCAAAACCTTATCAAAAGCCCCACCCTCGTTGCTTTGTTGCGGCGATGAAAAGCCTTGAAACAATCAGTTTTTGCGCTAAGCATGGATTTATCCCCACATATTTTATGAAAGATGAAGACATGGCAAAGTGCTTCAATATGTATGTTGACGAGGCACAAAAACATGGGAAAAATTATGTATTGGGTCAGAATCAAAATATAGTTCGGTGGTGTCATACCACTAAAGATAAAGCTGAATTTGAGAGAAAGTTATTAGCTTACGATCTCGATATTTATACAAATTTTTATGGACCCTTTTTCCCTCAATTGCCAACAGGCGATGAAGCCACAAGAATTGAGAGTATTAAGTCATCAGGAATATTCCTCGGGGGCTCAGTTGATGATTGTATAAGAGAGTGGCAGGAAACTTACTCTAAAGCACCCGGCGAATTCATTACGCTCATCTATCACTGGGCACAGCAGCCGGCTGACGATATGCTTGAAGAGTTTGATAAGTTTGTAAATAAGGTGGTTCCAGAACTAGAAGCTCCCGAATATAGCTTGGCGGCAGAATAGCTTTTTTGATTTGTGCCAAATGATTTTAAACCAAGGTGTGGTCTGGAGAAGGGTGTAGTGAAATATGTCTAATAATCCGATCTTGAATTTCACTGTCAAAGCGTCTGATATCTCCTATATCGGCGAAGGCTTGCAACGACCAGAATGTATTCTCGCAAAACCCGACGGCTCATTATGGGCAGCAGACGCCAGAGGCGGGGTAGTACATATCGAGCCAAATGGATCCCAAAGAATTATCACTCAAACTTTTGGCGAGCTTCAGGGTCAATTTGAAGAAGCTAGTGATGAAGCAACCCGTTTTACCCAAGGCACCTTACCAAATGGACTAGCTTTTAGTAAAAAGGGAGAAATCTACATTTCAAATTTTGGCACTGACGTATTGGAAATTATGGGACCCGATGGCGAGACAAAAACACTGTTTGATAATATTGATGGCAAGGCGATTGGGAAAGTTAATTTTGTCATGCGTGATTCTAGAGAAAGGTTATGGCTGACGGTATCTACCAAAATAAAAAATTGGATGGAGGCAATGAGCCCTAATGTTGCAGATGGTTATATAGCTTTAGCAGATGAAAATGGTCTTCGTATCGTCGCTGAGGGGTTTGCATTTACTAATGAAGTCCGGCTAGACGCAAAAGAGGAATATATTTATATTGTCGAAACATGCGGCCAGCATATCTCGAGAATGAGAGTTGCCGAGGATGGCTCACTTTCGAATCGAGAAATTTATGGGCCTACAAAACTTGGGAAGACGGGGAAAAATGGTTTTCCAGACGGCATTAGTTTTGATGCTTACGGTAATTTATGGGGCACGCTAGTAATGTCAGATCAAATTTATGCGATCACACCGGAAGGTGACTATCACGTTATTTTAGACGATGATAACGAAGATGCCTCACAGGCATTGGAAGAGGCATTTCAAAATGATAAAGCCACCCCAGACCTGATGCTTGCAGCCGGGGGAACCATTGCTCCATGGTTCGCTAGTGTCACATTTGGCGGAAGAGACTTAAAGACTGTATATATCGGCAGCCTCCGAGGAACACAGATACCATATTTTGACTCACCTGTTGCCGGACTGCCAATGGCCCATTGGTTTGATCAATAATTGTGTTGGTAAATTCGTGTAATAATTATTAACGGACCTGAAATTAGACACATAGGTTTACCATATTTCAAAACTGGAGAAACTTTTCACCATGGCTAAAAGCGTCATTATAACTTGTGCTGTTACTGGAGCTATCCACACGCCCACGATGTCAGACTATCTGCCAATCTCCGCAACCGAGGTTGCAGAGAGTGCAATCGCAGCAGCAGAAGCCGGCGCTTCAATCCTCCATCTCCATGCGCGCAACGAAGATGGCAGTCCAACCCCATCTGCAGATGCTTTCATGGATTTTTTGCCACGGATCAAACAATCAACAGATGCTGTCGTAAACATCACTACCGGTGGAGGCCTCGGTATGACACTCGAGGAACGCTGTGAGGGAGCCTTAAAAACAAGCCCAGAAATGACCTCCTTAAATATGGGATCAATGAATTTTGGGCTCTTTCCAATTTTAGATAAACCTTATGACTGGAAAAATAAATGGGAACCCGAATATCTAGAGATGACCAGAGATTTCATTTTTCGTAACACATTTAAAGATATTGAATGGGTCTTAAAAGAACTTGGCGAAAATCATGGGGTTCGCTTCGAATTTGAATGCTATGATATGGGTCACTTATATAATCTTGCTCATTTTGTTGATCGCGGGTTAGTAAAGCCGCCATTTTTTGTACAAACAATTTTTGGTATATTAGGCGGAATTGGAGCAGATATTGAAAACCTCGTTCATATGAGACGGATCGCGAATAAACTTTTTGGCGAGGAAAGTTATGAATGGTCGATCCTGGCTGCCGGTCGTCATCAAATGAATTTTGTGACAACAGGCGCAATCCTTGGTGGTAATGTAAGAGTTGGATTGGAAGACTCTCTTTATATTGGCAAAGGAAAATTAGCAAAATCAAACGCGGAACAAGTAACTAAAATACGTCGGATCGTTGAAAATTTATCGCTTGAAATTGCAACTCCGACCGAAGCTCGAAAACGTCTAGCACTTAAAGGCGGTGACCAAGTATCTTTTTAGGATAAAATATTAATATCAGCAAAATAGCACGTCAGCTTTGTATTAAAATATAGGACAGGACGCATTCAAAAATGCTAAACTAGGCAGGAGGGATTAATGCCAACAGTTCTCATAACCGGAGCTAATCGAGGTTTAGGACTTGAATTTGTGCGTCAATATTCCGAAAAAAATTGGAATGTAATCGCCACTTGCCGAAATCCCCAACAAGCTCGCGATCTGAATAATTTGGGCAGAAATATAAATATTAAACCACTTGACGTCAGAGACCTTGACTCCATCACAAGGTGTGCTGATGAGCTCAATAGTATCCCAATCGATATTCTGATTCTTAATGCTGGTGTGTTTCCACAGAAGGGCGCTACCCTTGCTGAGACTGATTTTAACCTTTGGGCAGATGGGTTCGAAACTAATGCTGTCTCGGCAGCAAAATTAGCCCTGTGTTTTAAAGAAAATATATTGAAGTCTAAACAAAAAAAGATAATTGCTCTTTCAAGTAAGGCCGGCAGTATGACGGAAAACAAGACAGGTGGAAATTTTATTTATCGAAGCAGTAAATCCGCACTAAATTCTATAGTTGTAGGCTTAGCCGAAGAATTCCGGAGTGAAGGTATCACATGTGTTGCCATTATACCCGGCATGACCCAAACGGACATGGGCGGTTCTAAAGCACCAAGAACCACAACAATTTCCGTGAAGGACATGAGATCTGTGATTTCCACGTTAACTGAAAAAGAATCTGGCTTATTTCTAGATTATGACGGAAATGAGATAGCTTGGTAAGCTAATATTATTGGCATCGCTAAGCACCGCGGTCATCTAATCCAGATGCATAAACGCGTTTTTTTGTTCATCGTAGAAAGAACATTCCCTAGCTTGTCTAACCTCAGCTGCCAAATTTATTTTACGATCAGCATCAAACCAAGAACCAGCTTCAAGTGACCTTCTCCAACAATCCCTTTGGGCCTCTATAAGATCTGATCTTATCGGAAATTCATAATCATTGTATTGAAGTAATACCATATTTAAATCGCCTGGAGCGTTTCCAAGATAGGCATAATATAGTCAGATAAAAAAAATAAAGTGAAGTCTATTCTTTAATTTAAGTCACTGGACGCCAGTCAGAACCCCATGCGCTCTCCCATAACCAGGGTCGTGAACTGTTTGATTTTACAGTGCCACCTTTCCAAAGATCAAATTGAGAAGTTGCATAAGTTTTGAAATATAAGTCTATTTTTTCACTAAGTGAATTTTCGATTTCTAAAAAATCAGTCTTTCCAGAAAGATTATTTCTTTCGTCGGGGTCGCTTGATAAATCATATAATTCATTTTTCAGAGAGTATTTTTCACTGCGACCAAATCGTTTTACATAAAGCCAGTCAGGGCTCCTTACAGCGCGTGATTCCTCCTGCTCAAAGAAAACAAAGTCATCCCAATCATCTTTAGGATTATCCAATAATCTTAAAAAACTTCGAGAGGGAATACTTTCATCCATCGCGTTATCAATTAGCCCCAAATTATCCAAGATCGTTGAAAATAAATCCATACTGCTAACATATCTATCACTTATCAAACCAGGTGAGATTCTATTGGGAGCTCGTATTATTAAAGGAATATTGTAGGCAACACGAAACATGTTCGAAGGCCAAGTTGCCTGTGCATGCCCCCAAAACCCATGATGTCCGAGAGAAAACCCATGATCCGCAGTGAAAATAACAATTGTGTCTTCATCTAGGTTTCTTTTGACTAAAGTATCTAATACTTTTCCAACACCTTCGTCGATTAGGGTCATTTGGGAGAAATAGTTTCTAAGCGAAACTAGATCATTTGGGATTTGCAAAAGAGCGCTAAAGTCTGGGCCTCCATCTTCATGAGAATGATAATTCTTATTAAGCTCGTAACAATCTATCGCTGCTCTATTTATCCCTTCCCTTGGGATGGTGTCCATTGGAGTGTCCTTATATAAATCAGCGAAACGATTATTAGCTGGGCCTTTAATAGATGGCCAATGCCCATACGGCCCATTATAAGGGAGCAGAAGAAAAAATGGGCTATCCCCAAAATTCTGGCGTCCCTCAATGTATTCGACCGCTTTCTCTGTAAAAAAATCAACGGAGTGGCCCTCATGCTTATAGATTTCGCCGTTGACATTCATAATATTTCCATAGAAATCAAGTGTATGTCCCCGCTCCATGGTAACCCAATGGTCAATCCCGTTATGACCTTGGGTAGGAACTCCTAAATGGTACTTGCCAATTAGAGCTGTTGCGTAATCATTATTCTTTAAAATTTCTGGAAGGGTTTCAAACTCTGCAACTGCATTCCAGTTATTAGGCCAGTTTGGGCGCTGCCTATCATCAATCCATGTGTGAACACCATGTTGACATGGCATCTTGCCAGTCCAGACTGAAGCACGGCAAGGCGAACACATTGAATTAGGGCAATAGGCATTATTAAATCTGATCCCCTCGTGAGCCATTTGATCTAGACGAGGACTATGGATCTCAGTATTCCCATAACAACCGAGCAAATCTTTTGGCTGATTATCAGTCATTATAAGTATTACATTGGGACGCTTTAATGCTGACATAAGTGCACTCCCATTGCGTTATATTTATTTAGTACCAGCAAATGCTGAATCTAAAACATCAATCGCTTCATCAACGTTTTCTTTCGTGAAAGTCAACGGTGGGGAAATTATTATACGATGTCCCTGAGTTCTAACCAACACCCCTCTCTTACGGCAGTGAGGACCTATAGACTGAAGATAAGGGTCGTTAGGAGCAAATGGTTCCTTGGTTTTACGATTTTTGACAAACTCAATACCTAACATGAGACCGCGACCGCGGACATCTCCGATAGACGCATGTTTTGCCTTTATTTCAATAAGCTTTTCGAGAAAATAATTGCCAACTTTTGCTGCGTTAGATGCTAAGTTCTCATCCTCAACAATTTTTAAGTTTGCAATTGCCGCCGCACAGGCAACGGGATGACCGGAATACGTGTAGCCGTGCATGATAGGTGCTAAAGAATGATCTCTCTCCCAAGCCATTGCTACCCGCTGATTGACCGCTGTTGCACCTAATGGCACATATCCAGAGTTTATGCCTTTTGCAAAATTCATAATATCGGGTTTAACCCCCCAACATCTTACACCAAACATTTCTCCTGTGCGGCCAAATCCTGTCACGACCTCATCTGCGATCAGTAAAATATCATATTTATCACATACCTTGCGAATATGGCCCCAATAGTCATCCGGTGGGATAATTAATCCCCCAGCACCCTGAATTGGCTCAGCGATGAATGCAGCTACTGTATCTGGCCCTTGATGTTGAATTTCCCGTTCCAGAATACCCGCACAAATTTGAGATAACTCTTTTGGATCTTCAGACCAAGAATTTCTATATCGGTCAGGTGTATCTATTTGATAAAATCCCGGCATTAGAGGTTCATAAGCTCGGCGCCAGACAATTCCTCCGCTTGCAGAAACTGCACCAAATTGCATGCCGTGATATCCATTCTTTAGTGAAAAAATTTTGATCTTCTCTGGCTGACCCATTACCTTCCAATACTGCCGTGAAAGCTTAATTGCCGTCTCATTAGCATCCGACCCACCAGATCCAAACATGATTTTTACCATATTCTCTGGTTCAAGCATCTCAGTCAATTTTGCAGAGAGCTCAATTGAGGTCGGATTTGAAAATCCATTAAACGTATTATAATAAGAGATTCTTCCAAGCTGATCAGCGATCGCCACATTAATTTCCGAGCGATTGTGGCCCACGTTGACACACCACAACCCTCCCATGAGATCTAAATATTTATTATCGTCAACATCCCAAACATGACAGTTTTGACCACGAGCAATTATCAACGGTAAATCTCTCTCGGAGATCTTAGGATCTACCATTGGATGCCAGTAGTGTTTGGCATTATTCTCTTTTAAGTAGTTTGTGGAAAATTCATGTTTCATTAATCGACCACCTAACCAAGAGGGTTATTTCAAATTCTATCTTTGAAATGACATATGAAATTATTATGAGGTGTTTTTATGGCTAATTCAAATTTTTATTGATGACTATTAGCTCAGCAAGATAATATAATATTCGTTCCAGGATAGATACAACTTCTCACTTATATTTAATCAACTTCAATATAACCTTCATCCTCTTTAATACGATGATTAACAGGGATAGGGTTAGCTAACGTGGCTTCTATGAAGCAACCCTTCTTAGCCGCTTCAAGTAGTCGAGTTTTTTCTTCCAGCGAAGCTGTTGAGTCCATATTAACATCCAGTAAAAAATTAACGGGAGCAGCTTCATAAGGACTCCGCCCTTGACTGGTTGCTTTCCATTTAATTGTCGCCTTTACATCTACTCCCTTCAGATCAATTCGGAGGCGTTTGGAAAACGCTCTTATTTGGGTCATCAGACAGGTGACCAGTCCCGTGCAGAAATAAGCTAGAGGTAAGGGTGCCGATCCATCACCCCCATGAAATCCGGCTTCATCTGAAGCCATATTGAATTCTGGCTCCACACTGGGCTCCACCTGCCTTCCCGTAACTTCATTTCTCATTTTCCCAACTGATCGACCGTGAAGTTCGTAGGTAACGTTAAACGTTTTAAGGTCGCCCTGATCGCTCATAACTGATCTACTCCTTTAATAATTTTGGTTTTGTATTTTTCACCCAGCGGGCGATTTCAGTATGATCTGGTTTGCCATCGAGAGATGTCAGTGCTTCACTCCAAACATCTACGGCTTTTAATCCCAACGGCATAAATACTTTAAGTTCTTGGGCAAACGTAACCGCAGTCGAAATATCCTTGACCATGAGATCCATTGCAAATCCGGCTTTTTCATATTCTTCAGAGAGAATAAATTGTTTTACTTTATTTTCTGTTGAATTATTCCGTCCGGTTGAAACATTCAAGACATCAATCATCATTTCAGGATTTAGGCCAAATTTCTCACCAGCCTTTAGCGCCTCAGCAACAATTAAAAGCCCTGTAGCTGAACACAAATTATTGAGAGCCTTCATTGCCTGGCCACAACCAAGACGACCTACATGAAAAACTTTTCCACCAAGAACATTTAATATAGACTCTGCTCTATTATAATCTTCTAAAGCACCACCCGTTATTATTGTTAATGTGCCGCCATGAGCTCCCTTAACACCCCCGGAGACAGGTGCGTCGATCATGCTTATACCAAGTTCTTTCAAACTGCTGCCAAGTTGATCGGTTTCAATGGGATCGGATGAAGACATATCGACTAAAAGATTTCCTTTTTCCATGATTTTTGCCAGTTTTCCTGACCCTATCATAACATCTTGAACAATTTTTCCATTGGGAAGACAAGTGATAACAATATCAGAAAATATACCTATTTCCTCGATGTTATTAGCAGGCTTAGAGCTAATTTCTTTAGAAACCTGAGTCAATAACTCAGAAGATATGTCAAAAATCATCATATCATATCCTGCCTTAGCAAGATGCCCGGCCATAGGTCTACCCATATTACCGAGGCCTATAAATCCAATTTTTTCTCTCTTAATGGACACAGTTTAGATTTTACCGAGATCTTTAAGCGTTTCTTCTGTGGCACGAAATGCCTCCATCCCAGATGGAACACCACAATAAATCATAACTTGAGTCAGAACAGCTTGAATTTCTTCGACTGAAACACCGTTATTAATCGCACCTTTTGTATGCAACTTTATTTCATGAGTACGCCCAAGTGCGGACAGCATCGCCAAATTAATAATGGAACGAGTTTTTTTATCTAGAGTATCATCACCCCAGGCCTCACCCCAACAATATTTGGTGACTAATTCTTGCATTGGTCGCGAGTAATCACTTGCTGCAGCTAATGATTTCTTTACATGGTCATGACCTAAAACCTCTCCTCGCATATGGAGGCCCATTTCCATCATCTGATCGCTCATCTTAATCTCCTTCTATAAATATTTTCTGATCAGTTCTTGAAATATAATTTTAATTTCAATTAATTCATTAAACCAAATTATTAACTGTAATGTTTATCACCGTAATTTGCGACTCACTGAATAATCCAGCTTGGTTGTATGGATCATTTTCTGCATAATCTTCCACGTCTTCCCTTCTATCTGCCTCGACAATTAACAATGTCCCAATCGGATCGCCTGAATCATCATCAAGTAACGGTCCAGCCAATAAAAGCTTAACCGACTGGCTGTTCACATATGCAACATGATTATCCCTATTCTCTAATCGAATTTTTAAGCTATCCGGCTTATCAAATGACCGTATAATATACTGCATGATTAAATTCCTTTTTTTAATGGATTATCTGATTTATGTTGGATTTTAAATTCACAATAATCAAACACTTCACTAGAACACGTGCGCATAGCGCCATTAATATTTGATACAAAATTTTCCAGTTGCCTTAATTGTGCAAAATTCCTAGTCTGGAAGAGTATGTTTATTTTATAAAATTTAAAGCATTGGTTGAAATAGGCTAATTGCCCCAAAGTCCTGATGCTTTTATCATTTAGAGTATATAATTTTCATTTTATTCAGTTTTTGTGCGCTTTGGTATAAATAAAGGGAGATAATAATGGCAACCCTCTTGATCACAGGCGGTAATAGGGGCATCGGGTTTGGACTCGTTAGAACTTATTTGGAAAATGAATGGAATGTAATTGCGACTTGCCGCAGACCGGAAAAGGCTGAGGAGTTAAAAACTCTGGAAAAGAATTATGGCGACAACCTCTCTATACTAGAAATGGATGTTAACGATCAAAAACACATCGATAATGTTGTCCAATCTTTAGATAAAACATCCATCGACTTATTAATTAATAATGCTGGAGCCGTTGAAATGGCTAAATATGGCAGCGGTGCATATGAAAAAATTAATGGTGTACCAATCGATGATCCAGATTTACGTAAATATGACTATAGCGAATGGGAACACGTATTGAGAACAAATGTTCTCGGGCCAGCTCGAGTAACAGGATCTTTTATCGAGAATCTTAAGAAATCTGACCGTGGTGTTGTTGTTATGATGACTTCAGGGCTTGCGTCAGTTTCTAACACATGGCAAGCCGGCAGATATGCATACCGTACAAGCAAAGCCGCACTAAATATGCTGATGCGAAGTTCTGGTGAGTGGTTGGAAGGTTTTGGTATCACAGCAGTTGCAATTTCGCCCGGATGGACGCGCACAGACATGGGCGGGCCGAATGCTTCAAACTCGATTGAGCAGGCATCCGTTGGTGTATATCAAGTTATAACTGGTATTTCCTCAAAAGATGCGGGAAAGTTCCTTAATTTCGATGGAACAACACTCCCATGGTAATCCAACATGCTTCACCACTAAACTCTAAAAAGGAGATATAAAATATGTCGCGGGAAGACATTACATTCCAAAGTGATGGATTAAAACTGGTTGGTCATTTTTATAAACCTGAAAACATCGAACCCCCTTATCCCACAGTCGTTATGGGCGGTGGCTGGTGTTACGTAAAAGAGTTAATCCAGCCAGAATATGCGGAACATTTCTTAAAACAAGGAATTGCGGCATTGGCTTTTGACTATCGCAATCTAGGAGAAAGTGAGGGAGAACCTCGCCAACATATTAGTCCTTGGGATCAGATTTTTGATATTATAAATGCAACAACCTATGTGACAACTCGTGAAGATGTCGATAATAACAGGATCGGTGTTTGGGGAATATCTTATGCTGGAGGGCACGTATTTCCTGTGGCCGCTATGGATAGTCGCCACAAACTACTTATCTCCGTGGTCCCAATGGTTGATGGTTGGTATAATACGCTGCGAGCTAATTCCAATGTAAGCCTCCGCGCGCATTGGCATCATATCGAGAAGGATAGAGAGGAGCGCTTTCATTCTGGCAAAGATGGACGTATAGCGCATTCAGCGCACCCCCATGACGAGCCTTCCTCATGGCCCGCACCAGAAACATGGCCGGTATTTAAAAAGTTCAAAGATACAGTAGCACCAAATCACGAGCACTGGACAACCGTTAGAAGTGCTGAATTAGCCATGATGTACGATGTCAGGCCATTTATGCAACGGATAATACACCAACCAGTATTAATGGTAACTTCTTGGTATGATGATATAACTATGACTGAACACGAAGTCCCAGCCTTTAATACCATTCCAAGTCCAAGAAAAGAACTGGTTCAAGTTGGCGGTGATGCGTCACATATGTCACTTTATGATAATGCCGACCACGTAAATATTGTAGGTAAAGCATGCGCTGATTTTGCGAAGAAGTATCTCTAACATCAGTTTATTATAGTTAATTTAATAGGGAGAAAATAAAATGGATCTTGGATTAAAAGGTAAAAATGCGATTGTGACAGGTGGTAGCCAAGGTGTCGGCTTCGCAATAGCTCAAGGACTTGCCCGCGAAGATTGTAATGTAGCATTAGGCGCACGCGGCAAAGACAAGTTAGACAAAGCAGCCAAAGAACTTGAAACTATGGGTATTAAAGCCATTTCTATTATCTCAGATTTTAGCACTTCTGACGGATGTAATAATTTTGTTCAAGAAGCAGTCAATACCCTTGGTGGTGTCGATATTGTAATTAATAATGTAGGTGGAATGGTGCCAGGCAACATAGAGTCAATATCGGATAAAGACTGGCAGGAAACTATGGATCGCAATTTAATGTCGTATATTTGGACATCAAGGGCTGCAGTACCTCATTTGAGAAAATCAACCGCGGGACGGGTATTAAGTGTATCGGGGCTATCAGGCACTCAATTATTGCCCGGCTCCTGGTCCACAACTATCACAAATGCGGGCATACATGGAATGACAAAGCTACTCGCAAATGAACTGGCCACTGATAATATTACAGTAAATGCAATCGCCCCGGGAACCGTAAAGACTGAAGCCTGGATGGGCCCAAGAGCCGATGCCGTGGCAAAAGCACGCGGGATAACTTCAGACGAAGTAAGAAAAATGATGTCGGCTAATGCTATGCTTGATCGCCTCGCCGAACCTGAGGAAATTGGTGATGTTGCCGCGTTCTTGGTGTCGGAAAAAAATTCGTACATGACGGGAACTGTAGTTGAGGTGTGTGGTGGCTGGGGTAAATATATAGGCTAATAGAAAATTCAAAGTTATCCTTGTTATTAATTGAGATTGAGAGAATAAGGTTCAAAATGGGAGGGGTTGGTTACGTCATGGATAAAAGTGTTGAAGTTAAAACTAAAACAATTGACCAAACTCTCTCAGAATTGACATGTCCAATATCGCCGAGACTACCATTAGTCGAACCAGGAACAGAAACCTCTGAGGTTTCGGAAATTTATGAAAACTGCACAGATTTATTTGGGATAGTGCCCCGCTATATTCAGCTGTTAGCTCATTCACCCGGCTCGGCAAGAAGTTGGTTAGTATTCGATCGTGATATAAAAGTTGCAGCTTTACGTGCAAATGAACGAGAACGATCTCGTATGCAAGTGCTGTGTATTCTTGAGACGTCGCTCGATAACTCCTGTCATAATTGCTCCCATCACAATGTAGATCTGGCAAGAGGCTTGGGTTACAGCGAGGAACAGTTAGCAGCAATTGCCAACGGCAGTTGGAAAGACAACCCTGATTTCTCAGATAAAGAAAAAGCTGTTCTTGACTGGTCATCGGCCGTTACACATTTACGGGCTTCTGGTGACGACGAAGCATTCAAACAAATGAAAAAACATTTCTCAACTGCCGAGATCGTAGAGCTTACCTACACAACATCGTTATGGAATTGTTCAACCAGATTTGCTGACGCGCTCCATCTCACTGCTGAAAAACCTGGCAAAGGGATTGATTGGCAAACAGATTAAATCACATGTAAAACGGAAATTCAGATATGAAAGCTATGGTACTAGACGCGCCAAATAGTTCATTTATAGAAAAGAAGGTTCCCGATCCCACTCCAAATCCCGGTGAAGCAGTTGCTCAGGTGTTTTCCTGTGGCTCCGGTCTTACTATACAACATGTTAAAATGGGACGGACCCCCGCAACATTCCCTCGTATAATAGGTCATGAAATTACCGGCGAAATAGTAGAAATTGGTCAAGGAGTAACCAGTCTAAAGATTGGAGACCCCGTAACCATACATTTTTATTTGTTTTGCGGGCATTGTAAGAAATGTTTATCTGGTTATGAGCCATTATGTGAAAATATTCACGGTTTTGTAGGCACCACGCAAGATGGCGGCTACGCCGAGTACCTAAAATTACCGGCAAGAAACTTTATTGTTCTACCGGAAGGTTTGAACCATAAAAAAGACGCTGCAGAAATAGGGGTCGTAACCGATGCTCTTGCAACCCCATATAAGGTTATAAGCAGAGCGAATATTAAATCTGGCGAGACAGTTGCCGTATTTGGTGCAGGTGGTGGCCTTGGCCTACATCAGGTTATGCTGGCCAAGTGGGCTGGGGCACGAGTAATAGCCGTTGACACAGATCCCAGTAAGTTTGAGGCTTGTATCGCGGCTGGCGCGGATTCAACAGTTAATCCAAAAGACGGTAATACCGTTGAAGCTATTCATGACCTAACAGGCGGCGGCGTTGACGTTGCCGTTGACTATGTTTCAACAACAGTTACTATTGAATCTGCTGTTGAGTCTCTCGGTCCTCACGGAAGGATGGTTACCTTAGGGGGAGCAGGTGAAGAATTTAGTGCTAATGCAAAGAAACTCCTCCTCCAAGAACAATCTATACTCGGCAGTCGCTACGTGACCCGTTCTCAAATTATTGAAACATTAGAACTTTGTGCGCGCGGTGAGATTTGGCCAATCGTATCATTGATCAAGCCACTTAATGAAGTTGAAGAGGTACATTCTCTCGTCGAACGTGGCAAGGTTACCGGCCGGGCTGCCGTTCTTATAAATTAGCAAAATTTGCCCTTTGCCCCCTAAGTTGCATCAATTGAGAATGCCAGATCGTTAGCTTACTGGCTAATAGACTGCCAGCCTGAGTTTTTTGAATATGATTTTATTTCTCCAGCCTCTAAATCAAATAACCAACCGTGTATTTCAAGCATTCCTGAGTCCACACGACTTTTAACCCAAGGGAAGGATAAAACATTATCTAATGAAATTTTTATTACCTGTTTCTCAACATTCCTGAGTAACTCCTCACCTTGCAAATCAAACGTGATATCATTCTCCACAATAGACATCCAACTATCTATAAATTCCCGAGGCTCTTTTTCGCCGGTTCTATTGCAAAGGCGATTGATGCCGCCGCAGTGTGTGTGCCCTAGAATAATAATATGGCTAACCTTAAGGTCACGTACTGCAAATTCGATTGCCGCACTCGTCCCAGTATTAGGGTTATCCGACTGATAAGGTGCCACCAAATTTGCTACATTACGCACTACAAATAGCTGTCCAGGTTCGGCTTTAGTGATAATGGCGGGATCAACTCGACTATCTGAGCAAGCAATAACCAGTGCATCAGGACTTTGACCATTTTCAACTAGTGACGAATATAATTCAGATTGTCCTGTATAATAGGACCCCTTAAAACTTTTGAAACCAGCTATTAATTT
>MDSX01002000.1_pt1 | contig 15591 bp, 11 predicted proteins | sample 811141 | NCBI WGS metagenome assembly MDSX01 (sample SAMN05326642, study PRJNA326480) | marine metagenome | isolation source: seawater | place: Atlantic Ocean: South East | collected 2010 | reverse complement strand
TGGCTTTTAAGACAACAGCAGAGAATATGGATAGCTCGTCATCGATAGATGTCTCCCCAAATCGTATAAATATTGAATTGCCTGATTTTGATATGCCCGCGGATGGTCTTCATATCCGATGGCCTGATGATTGGATTGAACAAGAACATCGACTTCATAATTATAAATTAAATGCGGTCCGAGCTTTCGCGCGAGCTAACGGTATAGATAAAGTAGTTATGGATAGTAGCACGGCTAAGTTGGGAATAGTGACAACTGGCAAGTCATACCTTGATGTTAGACAAGCACTTGAGGACCTAGGGATCACAGAAGAAAAAGCGGATGCTATTGGGATTCGTCTCTATAAAATTGGGATGCCATGGCCTCTAGAGCCAATGGGTGTTCATGAATTTGCAGAAGGCTTAGAGGAAATTTTAGTCATCGAGGAAAAACGCCCATTGATAGAAAATCAACTGAAAGAGGAATTATATAATTACCCTTCAAATAAACGTCCGCGCATCGTCGGTAAGTTAGACGAGAAACAACAACCTCTTCAATCTGCTGCAGGTGTACTAACGGCTAACCAAATAGCCAGTGTTATCGCCTCACGCATAGCATTATTTGATCAAGGCAGTGAAATACAAAGACAGCTTCGGATCATGGAGGCTAGGGAAGCTCAGTTAGTTCAAAGTAAAACTGATTTTGCCAGGACACCGTATTTTTGTTCTGGGTGTCCTCATAATACATCCACTAAAGTTCCCGAAGGGAGTCGTGCCACTGCAGGCATAGGATGCCATTTTATGTCGGTTTGGATGGATCGCGATACATCTACCTTTACCCATATGGGGGCCGAAGGTACCCCCTGGATAGGTCAGGCTGCTTTTACGGAGACCAAACATATTTTTGCTAATATAGGTGACGGTACTTATACGCATTCAGGTGCTTTAGCAATTCGTGCGGCTGCGGCTTCTGGCGTTAACATAACCTATAAAATCTTATATAATGATGCTGTGGCTATGACTGGTGGGCAGCCAGCTGATGGTGGTTTTACGGTCCCTCAGATAGCGGCGCAAGTTGCTGCTGAAGGTGCGAAGCAAGTGCGAGTGTGTGCAGATGACCCTGATAAGTATCCTATTGGAACAAAATGGCCTGAAAACGCCAGTATTCATCATAGGGACGAGCTGGACAACGTGCAGAAAGATTTGCGCGAAATAGAGGGTCTTTCGATCCTTATCTATGATCAAACTTGTGCTGCTGAGAAGCGCCGCCGTCGTAAGCGTGGTACTATGATAGATCCCCCAAAACGAATTTTTGTTAATGAGCTAGTTTGTGAAGGTTGTGGTGATTGTGGGGTTGCTTCCAACTGCGTTTCTGTAACACCAGTAGAAACAGAATATGGCCGAAAGCGATTAATAGATCAGTCCGCATGTAACAAAGACTATTCCTGTACAAAAGGCTTTTGTCCCAGCTTTGTGAATGTGATCGGCGGAAAAGTGAAAAAAAATAAGGCTACGGAAACATCTGGTGCCGATTTGTTTGAGGCACTGCCGACACCAGAACAACCTAAGCTAGAGCAACCCTATGGCGTCATTGTCACAGGAATTGGTGGAACTGGGGTTGTAACCATTGGAGCCTTAATAGGTATGGCCGCGCATATTGAAGGAAAAGGCGTATCGGTACTTGATATGGCTGGCCTGGCACAAAAGGGCGGTGCAGTGATAAGCCATATAAGAATAGCAAAAAGACCGGAAGATATACATGCGGTTAGAATAGCATCGGGCAGTGCTAAATTAATGTTAGCCTGCGATATGGTGACCGCGGCCAGCGTGGAAGGCTTATCTAAGGTTTCCAAAGAGGAAACTACTGCTATTGTAAATACACAGGAAACAATGACTGGTGCATTCACAAGTAATCCAGATTTACCTTTTCCTAGTGCTGTCTTCAAAGATGCGCTTAGAACAGCAGCTGGAGAGAACTCGACGCATTTCATAGATGCATCAAGAATAGCCACTAATCTACTTGGTGACAGCATAGCCTCTAACTTATTTATGCTTGGTTACGCTATCCAGAAGGGGCAGCTGCCATTGTCGCTGGAGGCTATTGAGCAGGCTATAGAATTAAATGCAGTAGCGGTAGATTTCAATAAACAGGCACTTTTATGGGGGCGGCGGGCTGCGCATGATTTAACTTCAGTAGAGAAGTTAGCGACGCCAAAAGTAGCTAAACCTGTTCATAGGGAAATAGCATCGTCGTTGAAAGAGATAAAAGAGAAGCGAATAGAATTTCTTACACAGTATCAAAATGCCATATATGCTAAGCGTTATGAAGACCTGGTGCGCAAAGCTGAAGATGCGGAGCAAAACCTTACCCCTGGTTTCGAGGGTCTTGCGCTAGCTACGGCACGTTATGCTTTTAAATTAATGTCATATAAAGATGAGTATGAAGTTGCTAGGCTCTATACCGACGGTACGTTTTTAGGGCAACTAAATGAGCATTTCGAGGGTGACTTCAAGATTGAATTTAATTTAGCACCACCTCTTATCTCTAAACGTGATTTTTCTACTGGCCATTTGAAAAAGCAAATCTATGGCCCCTGGTTAATTCACTGCTTTCGAATTTTAGCAAAATTAAAGGGGTTGAGGGGAACAATATGGGATATTTTTGGTAAGACAGTTGAACGCAGGCAAGAAAGATTGTTAATAGAAGATTATTTTTCTCTGATGGAAACAGTCCTATCAAAACTAACTAGGGATAACCACGGAGCCGCGGTAGAGTTAGCGAGTATACCCGAAAAAATCAGGGGGTATGGTCATATTAAGGAAAAAGCAATCATCGAGGCAAAATCGCAAGAAAAACAGTTGCGTGCTATATTCGATAATCCGGAATTAGCAAAAACTGCGGCTGAGTAGCAAACTTAAGTGAAAAGTGGGGTTTAGTTAAACACCCTTCAGTTCAATTCCGTTTCCCTCAGGATCTCGAATATAAATTGATGGGCCATTTCCCTCTGCGCCGAACCGGATCACAGCCTCTTCTGCTTCGATCCGATGGCTTAACAAATAACTTTTTATTTTTTCTTCGTCAAAGGGTGATACTTTTATCGCAATATGGTCGACATTATGGCCCTCTTTTCCGGGAGAGGCTCCCCCCTTTAACCCGAGTGCCCCATCTACTGGAATTAAATCTATCATCGAATTTCCAATGGATACATGGTAAAGCCCAATTTCTGGGTTTTTCTTCACCAAGCTTGCACCGAGAATATCACAGTAAAAGGCTAACATTGGAGCTAATTGGTGTACGCGAATTACAACATGGTCAATACCTTTTAATTCGCAATTTGGCAGGGCCATAATTAAATTAACCTCTGTATCTAAACTCACTTTACGGTTTAGTATTGAGCCTAACTTATTACATTTTCAAGAGCAATTTTTTTGGATGAAAGCACTATGGATAGAATGCGAGAGCTATCTGAAGCAGATGCTCGAGGCTCTGTAGCTAAAATATATGAAGAAATAAGAAAATATTACGCGGCACCGTATGTCTCGTCACTGTTCAGGCATCTAGCAACATATCCAGGGCTTCTAGAGTGGATTTGGAATATTACTCTACCTGCTTTTGAAACTGGGTTAATGCAAAATACTGGATGGAAGCATGTCGATGTCTCCGGTTTAAAGCCACTTACGCCTTTATCTAAAGAAGACCTGGCTGCAATGAAAATAGATTGTGTAGAAAAGAATATAATCATTGAGACATGTCTTACTTTTACCAGAGTTAGTCCGATAAACCTTGTGTTTGCGGGCTGTTTGGAGCATCTTTTATTAGGAAAAAAGATAAACATATCGGCTAAAAAACAGGATGAGTTTCCGTTACCATCTGAACTATTGCTCTTACCAAAAATGGTTTCTTGGGAAGATATGACTGAAAGAGAGTTGACCGTTTTAAATATATTCTCGACGACATTAGCTGGTGAAACATTCATTCCCGGTATTTATCGAATTCTTGCTAGATGGCCGTTGTATCTGCGATATGTTGCTGATGAATTAAGGCCGTTATTACATGATCCTGTTATTTTAAATATTTGTAAAAAAATTGCGGATAATATTTTTTGCTCCGCTTCGGAGGTTTTTGGCAATTTAGATTTTCCTGAAAAGGAACCACCGTTGAATGAAGCTCAGAAGCAGCAGGTCTTGCAGGCTATAGGAGCTTATAGAGGAACTAGCCCTCAAATGGTGGGATTTGGCACCTTGCTGGTAAATGCGCTTTCTGACAATAGTTCAAACAATTGAATAAATGACTAATACTGGGGAGAGGTTTTATGAAAATTACTGCTATTCATACTCAAACAATAGAGATCCCTTTTGAAAAACCAATTGGGACTTCGATACATAATATAACAGGCGTTGCAGGATTATTGGTATGGGTAAAAACAGATGAAGACGTGGAGGGAGAGAGTTATCTTTGGGTAATAGGCAAGCATAAAGTGCCTGTATTGGAAGCAATGATTAAAGCGCTCGAGCCAATAATAATAAATAAAAATCCTCTAGATACTGAGGCTCTATATGTGGATATGTGGAAAGAAATTAATTTTCTTGGGCATAAAGGCGTTTCTATTTTTGGATTAGCAGCGATTGATTGGGCTTGTTGGGATATCAAGGGTAAATACTATGGTATATCAGTTAGCGGTTTGCTAGGGCGGGCAAGGGATAGAATACCAGCTTACGCTAGTGGGGGACTCTGGACTTCGATGAGTATTGAAGATTTGCAGACCCAGGCAACGTCTTTTGTGGAAGAAGGGTTTAAGGCAATAAAAATGCGAGTAGGCCTACCTGATAGTGGCATGGATTTAGAACGGGTTTCTGCTGTAAGAGAAACTATTGGCCCATCTGTTGATTTGATGGTTGATGCTAATCAGGGATTGACGGTAAATCAGGCGATAAAACTTGGTAGGGGGCTGGAACAATTCAATTTAGTTTGGTTTGAAGAACCAGTTCAAGCATATGATTTGGCAGGGTCGGCTATGGTTGCTGCAGAACTCGATACGCCGATTGCAAGTGGAGAGACTGAATATACCCGGTACGGATTTCAAGATATGATAGAACGGCGTGCTGCAGATATTTTGATGCCTGATTTAGAGCGTGTCGGTGGTGTGTCGGAGTGGCTTAAAGTTGCTAATATGGCCGCTGCGGTAGATATTCCTGTAAGTCCTCATATTTTCACAGAACACAGTTTACAACTGTGTGGAAGTGTATCAAATGTCAACTATGCAGAGCATATGCCATGGTTTGTTGAACTATTCCAGGAAAAGATAGAAATGATTGATGGTGATATTCTAATTCCGGACCGCCCAGGGATGGGGTTTTCGTTTGATCCAGAGGCGGTAAGACGTTTCTCCTCCTAACTCTGAGAGCTATAGGTCATATTTCTATTTCTTTGTTTTTCGATTTAAAAACGGCTGCATCATTTGGTATGGTTCGTCTGTTTTGTATGCCTTCTCAAACGCGTCGATGCCTTTATGAATACTATCTTCTAATGACAATCGCTCCCATTCTGCCACTAAAGTTTTTTGACTGCGAACGGCAATGGGCCCAGAACAAGCAATTGCGTCAGAAATTTTAGTTACTTGTTTTTCTAAATCGTTTTCGGTAGAGATAGACTCCAGAAATCCCCACTCATAGGCCGTTGTTGCGTTTATATTCTCTGCGGTTAATACGAGATAGTTAGATTTACCCCATCCAATCAAGCGAGGCAGCAGGGCCGCCTCAATAACAGATGGTAAACCAACCCTAACCTCAGGCATTCCAAATATAGCCGTATTTGTGGATATTCTCAGGTCACACGCCGCTGCTAGTTCCATACCTGCACCCAGTGTATAACCATTAATTCGTGCTATTACAGGAACGGGGTGTGTACGTATAGTGAGGAAAAGTTTATGCAACGAGGTTATAAAATTTCTTGCACCATCAGAATCTAATTCACTCATTTCAAAGATATCTGCTCCCCCAAAAAATGCTTTAGATCCAGCACCGGTCAATATGATTGCTCTTAGGTCCTCATCATTAAGCAGAGATATGAATGCTTCGTGCAGTTCCTGGATACCAACGGCATTCAAGCTATTTAATTTTTCTTCACGATTGTAGGTTATTGTAGTGATATGCCCTGTACCTGAGACTCTTTGACTAAAGCTAATACTCATTCTTTGTCCTCTTTATTTGTCGGGTGACCGTTATTTTCTAACACAAGTTGTCGGATTGATTCTGCAGCTATCTCTAAATCGCTGATATTTGTTCCTCGCAAGACAAGTTCAGTACCATAGATGCCAGATCTAAAATAAGGATAGCTTCCTATATCAATATTGGGTTTTTCTTTTTGAATCTGTTCGAGTCCATTCGCTATAGAACCTTCACCCAGATCACAAACCACCGTTAAAGAGTGTATTTTAGTTCCAGTTTTAAGTGTGGGTAATAATTCTTTGACCATTGCCTGGAACACACTAGGAACCCCAGCCATTACATGAACATTTTCAACTGTAAACCCAGGCGCTGCTGATATAGGGTTTAGAATTAAAGTTGCACCCCTAGGTGTGCGTGCCATTCGCATTCGTACTTCGTTTAACTCTACATTTCTTTTTTGTGCGTGGACTGACATGCGCTGAACAGCATCGGGATGATGATAAACTTCTAAGTCGAATGACTGGGCTATTGAGTCGCATGTGATGTCGTCGTGGGTAGGGCCTATTCCCCCAGAGGTAAAAACATAATCGTATTGTTTTCTCATAATACGGACTGTGTCCGCTATTACATTATGATCATCTTTTATAATTCTAACTTCTTCGAGTCTTATTCCAATGTTTGATAACTCAGAAGCAAGGAAGAATAAATTTACATCTTTTGTTCTACCCGATAATATTTCATTGCCTATTATAACAAAAGCAGCAGTAACTATATTGATGGTGTTATCGTCAGAAGCCATTTCACATCTCTTAATAAGGGTAGATTTTTTTTGATATCTATTGGATAACATCATGGAACTGCCTCGTCCACTTCATCCTGGAGTTTTGATAAAGCGATATAAGCGGTTTTTAGCAGATGTCGTGTTAGAGGATGGAACTGAGCTTACAGCACATTGTCCTAATCCCGGCAGGATGACAGGGTTGATGACGCCGGGGACAAAAATCTGGCTTTCCCGATCGGATAATCCAAAGCGTAAGCTTCCATTTACTTTTGAGTTGTTTGAAGAACAAAATGGATTAGTTGGGATTAATACTGGGTACCCAAATGCCATTGTCTCGGAGGCTATAATCGAGGGAAAGATATCAGAATTAGCTGGTTATGAAACGTTACGAAGGGAAGTGAATTATGGTAGCCGCTCTCGCATTGACGTATTGCTTGAGGACCCATCACGCGACCGATGTTGGGTTGAAATCAAAAATGTTCATTTGAAAAGGGATACTGACGTTATCCCTGGGTTGGCGGAGTTTCCAGACTCAGTTACGACGCGTGGGGCCCGCCATCTTTACGAACTGGCAGATCAGGTTGTCAAAGGCGATCGAGCGGTGATGGTTTATTTAGTGCAACGAATGGATTGTGACCAGTTTCGTATTGCGGGTGACATCGACCCGGCTTACCAAAAAGCATTCAGCCATGCCTTAGCTGTCGGCGTGGAGGTGTTATGTTTAGATGTATGCATAACAACAGAAAGAATACGCGTTCGACGCTCTATTGAAGTATTACAAAACTAGGCATCCAATAAAAATTATTGAGAGGAGTTTTCTTTTTATTCCTCAAATAAACGAGAAAAAATAGTATCTATGTGCTTCATATGGAAAGCCATGTCGAAGAGACTATCAATCTCTTTGGAGCTAAGATATTTTTTTATGGCCTTGTCTGATTTTAGTAGATCACGAAAGTCTTTACCCTCAAGCCAAACAGGCATGGCGTTGCGTTGCACTGCAGCATATGATTCTTCCCTTGTCATGCCTTTTTGGGTTAGCTCAAGTAAAACCCTTTGGGAATGGATAAGCCCCCCCAATTTATCCAGATTGGACTGCATGGTTTCTGGATAAATAATCAACTTATCTATAACATTCGTCATCCGTGCTAGCGCAAAGTCTAGGCCTATCGTGCCATCCGGTCCGATCACACGTTCGACGGAAGAGTGAGAGATATCGCGCTCGTGCCAAAGGGCTACATTTTCTAGGGCTGGAATGACATGGCTACGCACCAATCGAGCCAAACCAGTTATGTTCTCGGTTAGGACTGGGTTTCGTTTATGTGGCATAGATGATGAACCTTTTTGTCCTGCAGAGAAAAACTCTTCAGCTTCTCTAACTTCTGTTCTTTGTAGATGTCTAATTTCAACTGCTAGCCGTTCTAAAGAACTTGCAATCACGCCGAGTATTGCGAAAAACATAGCGTGTCTATCACGAGGGATAATTTGTGTTGATACTGGTTCAATCTTTAGTCCAAGTTTGTCCGCTACGTGTTGTTCTACTTTTGGGTCAATACTGGCAAAGGTACCAACGGGTCCAGAAATTGCACAGGTTGCAATCTCGTCTCGAGCTATTTGAAGTCTATTTTTATTTCTTTTAAATTCTGCATAAAAACCAGCTAATTTGAGGCCGAATGTAGTTGGTTCTGCATGGATAGCATGGCTCCTCCCTACAGTTGGAGTCAGTTTGTGTTCTATAGCCCGTCGTTTTAAAGCTGCCAGAAGATTATCTATGTCATCTAATAAAATATCAGCGGATTGACTGAGTTGTACTGAGAGGCACGTGTCCAGAACATCTGAGGAAGTCATCCCTTGATGAACAAAACGTGCTTCGGGACCAACATATTCGGCAAGACTGGTAAGAAATGCAATTACGTCATGTTTTACCTCAGCTTCTATTGCATCTATGCGGTCAACGTCAAACCCACCTTTTTCCCAGACAGCTTTGGCGGCATCTTTTGGAATTACACCCAACTCAGCTTGTGCGTCGCATGCGTGTGCCTCTATCTCGAACCATATTCGGAAGCGGTTTTCCGGTTCCCAAATTTTTGCCATAATGGGACGGGAGTAACGCGGTATCATCTAATCTATCCTCGACTAATATAGTAGCAGTCACTACAAGTAGTTTAATGTTTTAGATCTATATTAATTATAAATCAAATGGGGTTTTTTAAACACAGCACAATTGGTTAAGGTTTTTGATACAGCTAATCGATACTGGTTTGGAACAAGGGGTATTTTAGTTAATTCGGTATTTCTTAAAAAATAATTTACAATAATTTATACCATTTTATAGTCTTGAGTATGGCGGCATCGGCGTTTTGAGAATAGGGGAGTGACATGAGTACTTTATTAAGCAATGCAGATTTGGAAACTTCCTATGCAGAGGCGGAGGAGAAATTCAAACAACGCAATCTAAAAAGTGCGGCAATGCACGCCAGTGCTTCGGAGGTAATGCCGGGTGGAAATACACGCACTGTATTGCATTATGCGCCCTATCCATTGACTTTTTCTAAAGGTGAAGGCGCCCATCTCTATGATGCGGATGGTCATAAATTGGTTGATTTTCTAGGTGAATACACAGCAGGTATTTATGGTCATAATAATATAATTATCCAGTCTGCAATTGAGACTGCGGTTAGGGATGGGATCGTGCTGGGGGGGCCCAACATGATGGAGGCGAGGCTTGCTCGAGCGCTTGTAGATAGGTTTCCGGCCCTTGACTTGATTAGGTTCACAAATTCTGGAACGGAAGCCAATCTGATGGCTATCGGCGCTGCAAGAGCTTTTACTGGACGACCTAAAGTTATGGCCATGCAGGGGGGGTACCATGGAGGAGTATTATATTTTGCGGCACCATCGCCTATTAATGCTCCTTTTGAAATGGTTCTCGTGCCGTATAATGACCCAGACGCTGCTCGTGAAGTAATAAAAAGAGAGGGTGATCAACTCGCATGTGTAATCGTAGAGCCAATGATGGGTTCTAGTGGTTGTATACCAGCATCCAGAGAATTTCTTGAAACTCTTCGAGAAGCTACAGAGGAAACAGGAGCACTATTGATATTTGACGAAGTGATGACGTCAAGGTTAGCGCCCGGAGGTAGACACGGTGATTTAGAGATTTCACCAGACTTGATCACGTTGGGAAAGTACCTCGGTGGCGGCGTCTCTTTTGGTGCGTTTGGCGGACGGCTAGATATAATGGAGGGTTTCAATCCGAAAGCAGTTGGAGCTTGGCCTCACGCGGGAACCTTTAATAATAATATAATGACTATGACAGCTGGTTTAGCTGGCTTGACTCAACTTTTTACACCGGCGGCTTGTATACGATTAAATGCAAAAGGAGATAGCTTTAGAACGCGCTTGGTCGATAGTATTGAGGACAGAGCCTTGCCTTTGCAAATTACAGGAATTGGTTCGATGAACACGGTCCACTTTACAGAAAAACCAATCCTTCGTCCTGTCAATGATCCAATTGCTAATCGAAAGCGCGACCTACTTCATTTAGACATGATAAATGCTGGCGTTTATCATGCAAGGCGGGGAATGTTGAATTTATCATTGCCGATGGTCGATGCTGATATCGACAAAGCTGTAGGCTGTTTCGAAGAGTTTCTAGATAGTCGTGCAGGGCTCTTATCCTGAGGTTAACATTCAAAAATATTTTGTGTTTTTCTACAGAGATAGTAAACAGTGCTTACGGCATTTTGCACCCACGAGCCTTCAGTGTCTCATCCACCCACGACCGGTCACTGGTGCCCAACTCAAACTCGGCCATTTGGTTAACTTCTGCCTTTTGTTTTTCAATTGTGAGATCTAAAACCTCTTGAACATTTTCAAATGGAACTGCAAGAACACCATCCCAATCCCCAATAACTAGATCACCAGGTTCGATTATCATTCCGTCTATTGCTATTGGAACGTTGATTTCCCCTGGTCCATCTTTGTATGGGCCTCGATGACTCACACCGGCAGCAAAAACTGGCAAATTAACATCTAAAAATGCTAATGCATCCCTTATTGCTGCATTTAAAATAAATCCGCCTACTTTGCGTTTAACCGCGTGAGCAAGCATCAATTCCCCCATAAGAGAATTGGTAAGATCGCCACCAGCATCGCAGACTATTATATCGCCAGGTTCGGCCATATCTATCGCTTTATGCAGCATAAGATTATCACCCGGTCGGGATTTAACGGTCAATGCTGGACCAGCCATTTGACCAGATTTATGCATTGGCCGCAATAACGGCCCGCCAGCTGTCATTCTCCACATGCTGTCACTAACATTTGCCACTGGTAATTCTAAGAATTTACTAGCTAACTCAGGCTCAACTTTTCGTTTTCTATTTAATATTCTAAAACCAATAGACATCGATTTTCTCCTTATAGTTAAAAGACGCTTTTTTACATTAAATTAACTTGGTAGATGATTGTAACGTTACCTTTCACCATCCTAACAAATTGCAATCTAAATTTTACCAAAAAATCTCGTTTATGAAAAAATAAATTGCCTTTTGATGACGTTGATCTTAGAGATCACCAGTAATCGTTGGTCCAAAAATTCGATCCTGCTGTTCAGGTATTGTTTGTTTAACTTGTACCAGAAAACGCGGGATGAGTTTTTCATGATCAAAGAGAAAATACCGAGCATAGAAATTCCCTATGGCTGGGTTATCATAGTGGCTTCCTTACTTCTAAATACGATTGCCCTTGGCGCTCCTAATATACTTTTCGTCGCCTTAAAACCCATAGCGGCCGATCTTGGCGAACAACGGTGGGTTCCATCTCTGGCTTACTCATTCATGATGATTGGGGCTGGCGTCGGCGGTGTGTTTATGGGGTTATGGATGGACCGAAAAGGAATTTTGGGGCCTGCGGTATTCGGTTCCCTAATGATTGCTTTGGGCGCTTTCGTTGCAAGTTTTACCCAGGATCGTTGGGGCTTATGGATTGCAAATGGAATTCTAATAGGTTTATTTGGAAAAGCGGCCATGATCGCCCCCTTGGTCGCAAATGCTACTCGTTGGTTTGATAGAAGGCGAGGTCTAGCTGTTGCTATAATAGCCTCGGGGCAAGGGTTAGCAGGTATTGTGTGGCCTCCGATATTCCAAGTTTTGAATGACATGGTTGGTTGGCGCGAGACTTTTTTTTATTTTTCGATGTTTTCCCTTATCACTATGCTACCTTTGACCTGGCTAATAAGGCCGCGTCCTCCTGAGTTACCAAAAGACTATCCAAGTGAATTGGTAAGTAATGACGGACGTGTTCTCGGCTTATCTTCTAACGGCGTTCAGCTTGTGCTTTGGCTGGCAGTTATCTGTTGTTGCTCAGCGATGGCTATGCCTGTTGTACATCTCGTTAGTTACGGTACTGATTTAGGCCATTCTGCATCGAGTGCCGCAGGGCTACTATCGGTTATGATGGGTTGCGGCTTCATTAGTAGAATTTGTTTTGGTATGCTTTCAGATCGGATAGGACCTGTTCCCACTCTGCTCATAGGGTCTGCTAGTCAGGCAACTATGTTGCTTGTCTTTGCTTGGGTGGACAGTCTTTTAGGTCTTTACATTGCAGCGGCGCTTTTTGGTATAGGGTTTGCAGGAATTATGCCTTGTTATCCAATGATACTTCGGTTGTGGTTTCCTGTTACGCAAATTGGATGGCGCGTCGCCGCACAATACGGATTTGCTGCGGTTGGAATGGCAATTGGAGGGTGGATGGCTGGTCATATTTATGACGTGATGGGATCCTATAAATTTGCTTTTCTGGGCGGCTTTTGCTTCAATATTATCAACCTGATTGTCTTTATTTACTTTTATTTACGTTCTCGAAAAATTGAGTCCCAAGGGTCACTTGCGTAATTTAAGGCCGCTGAATACAATTTAGAATTGATAAGTTAATAAGGGCGGGAAGGTATAATGACTAATTTTCCAAGTCAGGCTCGAGTGGTGATCGTGGGTGGCGGTGTTATAGGCTGCTCTGTTGCTTATCATCTGGCAAAACTGGGTTGGAAAAATATAGTCCTCTTGGAGCGAAAACAATTAACTAGTGGCACAACATGGCATGCTGCTGGTTTAATTGGTCAACTCAGAGCTACGTTCAATATGACAAAATTGGCAATTTATTCGAGTGATTTGTATGACGGTTTAGAAGTAGAAACAGGTGTTGCAACAGGGTATAAAAGAAATGGTTCACTATCGCTTGCTATTACATCAGAACGTATGGAGGAACTCACTCGTGGCGCTGTTATGGCGAAAAATTTTGGTATTGCAGCTGACATATTATCTTCTGAAGAAGTTCAAGCTCGATATCCACTTCTAAACACTTTGGATTCTGTAGGAGGGCTTTTTCTGCCCAGTGATGGACAAGCCGATCCAACAAATATCGCTTTAGCATTAGCCAAGGGAGCGCGTCAGCATGGTGCTGAAGTATACGAGAATGTTAAAGTAACTGGTATCAAGCAAGCTAACGGATATGTCACAGGGGTAGAAACCACTAACGGTATGATCAAGGCGGAATATATTGTTAATTGTGCCGGTATGTGGGGGCGTGATATTGGTCGCATGGCTAATGTCCATATCCCACTTCATGCGAGTGAACATTTTTATATAGTTACGGAGCCAATTTCCGAATTGCAGCGTGATTTACCTGTTCTTCGAATTCCAGATGAAGCTACCTACTATAAGGAGGACGCAGGCAAATTATTGATCGGAGCATTTGAGTTGAATGCTAAGCCATGGGGGATGGGTGGTATTCCGGATGATTTTTGTTTTGATCAATTGCCTGAGGATATCGAGCACTTTGCGCCAATTTTGGAAGCAGCTGTAAAGCGTATGCCAGTTCTCGAGAGAGCTGGAATACAACTTTTTTTCAATGGCCCTGAGAGTTTTACCCCTGATGATAGATATCTGCTTGGAGAAGCTCCTAATTTAAAAAACTTTTATATGGCATGTGGATTTAACTCCATTGGAATTCAATCTGCGGGTGGGGCAGGAAAGGCTTTATCGGAATGGATGGATGCGGGAGAACCTCCATTTGATCTATGGGATGTGGATATCCGCCGTATGCAACGTTTCCAGAGTAACAAAACGTATCTTTTCCATCGTTCCAAGGAAACCCTTGGATTACTCTATGCCGATCATTTTCCATATAGACAATATGAGTCCGCTCGGGGAATAAGAAAAAGCCCAATTCATGATAACCTTTCAAAACTTGGGGCATGTTTTGGGGAGGCTGCTGGTTGGGAACGACCAAATTGGTTCCTGCCCATGAGCGATAGAAAGGCAGGAAAAAACGCTGAGTACCAGTACTCGTGGAAAAGGCAAAACTGGTTTGGCTATGCAGCAAAAGAGCATCTGGCTATTCGAAAAGGCGTTGGTTTTTTTGACTTAACTTCTTTTGCAAAATTTCGAGTTGAAGGAAAAGATGCAGAGGCGGTGTTGCAAAAACTCATGGCAAATGATGTTGCCGTGGATGTCGGGAAAATAGTTTATGGCCAATGGCTCAATAGTTCTGGGGGGATAGAAGCTGATTTGACTGTAACAAGGCTCGCCGAAACTGCTTTTTTAATAGTTACGGCGGCTGCCTCTGCTGTCCGAGACTTGTCTTGGATTAACCGGAATATACCAGACGAAGCCAATTGCGTTGTAACAGATGTAACCAGTGCAGAGGCTGTGTTCTCTCTAATGGGGCCAAAATCCCGAGACTTATTAGGGGATATAACATCTGATAGTTTATCTAATGATGAGTTTCCATTTGGAACTGCGAAAGAAATAGAAATAGGGATGGGTTTAGCAAGAGCGCACCGTATTAGCTATGTTGGGGAATTAGGTTGGGAGTTATATGTTCCAACGGATATGGCTAGACATGTTTTTGATGTTATTTTAGAGTCTGGAGGTGATAAAGAGTTACAGTTCTGTGGCATGCATGTACTTGACTCTTGCCGATTAGAAAAGGGTTATCGACATTTTGGCCATGACATAACCGACGAAGATCATGTTCTTGAGGCAGGACTGGGGTTCTGTGTAAAATTGAATAAGCCAAGCAGTAAATTTGGAAATTTTATTGGTCGAGATGCAGTTTTAGAAAAAAAAGATCAAGGGCTTAGTAGGCGATTAGTGCAATTTAAACTGCGTGATCCATCTCCCTTGCTTTATCATAACGAGACTATTTACCAAGATAGGAAAGCTGTTGGTCGGATCACCTCAGGCGCCTTCGGACATTATCTTGGTGGATCAGTAGGCTTGGGTTATGTCCCTTGTGAACCAGGGGCTACTGTGAAGCAGATGTTGGATGCTAATTATGAAATTGATGTTGCCGGGGTGCGGGTTCAAGCTGACGCAAGCCTAAAACCGCTCTATGATCCATCAGGGGAAAAAGTAAAAGCATAGAAGAAGATGAGCCTCAACAATGGTTTTATATTCTGTCCTCATATTAGCCTGTTATCCCAATATTCCATGGGATAAACTCATGTCGCCCTAGATTTAGTTGCTCGCTCTTAGTTTTGCCGCCTGATGCCACATACAGAAAATATTCGAATATTCTCTGTCCCATGGCTTCCATATCAACTTCTCCGTCAAGTATAGCCCCACAGTTGATATCCATATCTTCTTCTAGTCGCTTAAACATTGG
>MDSX01068526.1_pt1 | contig 15596 bp, 17 predicted proteins | sample 811141 | NCBI WGS metagenome assembly MDSX01 (sample SAMN05326642, study PRJNA326480) | marine metagenome | isolation source: seawater | place: Atlantic Ocean: South East | collected 2010 | reverse complement strand
TAATTTATTTTTAAATTTTTGAAAAGTTTTATGAATTTCATTAGTTTTTTCAACTAACGAAAGATTATTAAAATTATATAAATATGTATCAAATTCCTTAATTAGGTTTTATAATCAGATGATGATAAAGAAGTAGATTGAGAATAAGATTTTTTGATGTAGGTATTTATTTAAATTTTAAGATTATTTTTTTTAATTAATTCTTTAATTGTTTCAACAACTAATGCAACAATATCTATTTGTTTAATTCCTTTTTCACCATCACAAGCTTCCGGTAATATTTTTTGAACTTCTTGTGCTATAAAACCATATCTTATATTATCATCATCTCTATCAATTCTTTTATATGTAACACCTCTTAAATTAATCAATTTATCTATAGGATTTTCAATAGTTTTAATATCTTTTTTAAAATTAATATCACTTAAAATAGTAATATCATCTGCACAATAAATACCTTTTTTCGTATTACTAATATTATTAACATACAAAGAATAATTATGTGTTATATCTGTTCCAATTCCAATGGAACCATCATTTTTAAAAATTATTTTATTTAAATTATTAAGATTATCAAGATAATTAATTTTATTTTGAAATATTAAATTTTTATTTAAATAAGTATCTGATTTACTTTCTTTAATCAAATTAAGATCAATTCTATAATCAAGATTTTGATCTGATGTATCAATATTGATAATAATATTAGAATTATCAATTCTAATATTATTAAAATCAGAATTATTATAATAATAGTTATTTTCAATAGTTTGATCAAAATTATTATTACTATAATTATTAATAGTTATATTTGTAATATCAATATTAGTATCAATTATATTATTTTGTATTTTAATATAATTAAAATAATAATTAATATTTGTATCATAATTATCAATTGTAAAATTATATATATTATCATCATTATTATTTGAAGATAAATTTAAATTATATATATTACTACTATAGGTATGATATATATCATTAATTTTAATATTATAAGAGTCATCAATATTTGAATTTTCATTAAAATAGATATTTTCAAAGGTAGTAGTTTCAAGCAAAGAATTAATAATATTAGAATCAGAATTACCACCGTATACTGTTGGTAATTTGTCTTTTATATCTTTAAATTCTTTACCAATATCTTTTAATTTATATTGTTTTAGATATGACATAATTTTATTTATTAAAAATAAGAAATAAAATGGTTTCAAAAGATTTTGATAATTTAGAATTGGAAGAAAAAGAAAATAAAAGAATAAGTATTAAAATAATAATAATATTATTATTAATAATATTAATAATAATACATATATTTTATGATATAATAATATTAAAAAATAGTAATATTGTAAGATATTTAGAATTATTTATATATATGTTTGGTTATAGTATAAAATTAATATTAGTTTTAATATTATTAATTATATTACTATGTTTATTATTATTTCCATTAATGATAAAATTAGGTTTTGTAACATTAGTTTATTTACCAGTTTTTCTAATAATAGGTGGAATAATAAGTTTTTTCATATTTTTATTATAAAAAAATTATATAAAGTATTATAATATAATATAGTATAGTATATATAATTATGTATGAAAATTATTATACATTAGATTTAAATGAAAATTCTAAATTATATGAACAACCAAAAAATATTAAAACTGAATTAAAACCACATCAATTAGCAGGATTATATAAAATAATGGAAATGGAACAAAATGAATATATTTATTATAAGGAAAATATAAATAATGAAGATTATTATGAAATAAGAACAAATATTGGAATAATTGGTGATAAAGTAGGATATGGTAAAACATTAATAGCATTATCATTAATATCTGAATTAAAAGTAAATAATATTTTTATAAATGATAAATCAATAAAAACTTATAATATCAATATAAATAATAATGATAATAATAATAGTATGATAATTAAACATATAAATCCAACTATAGATAATATATCAGATAAATTTATAAAATCAACATTAATAATAGTACCACGTGGTCCAGTATATAATCAATGGAGAATGACAATAAAAAAACAAACAACATTAAATATATTAGAAATAGATGATTATAGAAAAATAAAGACATTACCAAAATTAAGAATTGGAAATGAAGAAATAATAAAAAAATATTTTGAAAAATATGATGCAATATTAATTAAAAATACAACATTAAGAAAATTATTAATGTATTATTATAATTCAAATTTAATATTAAATTGGTCAAGAATAATAGTAGATGAAGCACATGATACTTTAAATAGTATAGGAAATTTATCTTATTTATATTTATGGTTAATAAGTGCAAGTTATTCAAAAATATTATATATAAAATCAGGATTAACAAATAATATAAGTTTAATAAAAAATTTATTAAAAAATGAATTGAATTATATAACAGTAAAATCAAATTCCAATTTTATTAAAAAAAGTTTTGAATTACCAGAAATATATGAAACAATATATAAATGTAAAATGTCATCAAAATTAAATGCAATAAGACCATTTTTATCAAAAAGTTTAATAGAAAAATTAAATGCAAGTGATTTACAAGGAATGATTAAAGAGATGGGTGGTAAAGTAATATCAGAAAATAGTATTATTGATATATTTACAGCAAATTTAAAAAAAGATATTCATAATAAAAAATGTGAATTACAACATTATAATAGATTAGAAATGGATGAAAATGAAAGAAATTTAAAAATAGAATTAATATCGAATAATATATTAATTTTAGAAAATAGATTATCAGAATTAACAAAAAGATTATCATATATTGATGAAAAAATATGTAGTATATGTTTAGATTATATTTTTAATCCAATATATTTAAAATGTTCCCATACATTTTGTTCAAAATGTTTAATAATATGGCATAAAACAAAAAAAACTTGTCCAGAATGTAGAGAAAATATTGATTTATCTGGAACAATATTAACAAAAATAAAAAATAATGATAATGATAATGATAATGATAATATAATATCGAGAAGTAAAGAAAATATTTTATTAGATATTATTAAAAAAAATAATGAAGGTAAATTTTTAATATTTAGTAAAATTGAAAATGGATTTACTAATATTAAAAATATATTAAATGAAAATAATATAAGTTTTAATGAAATAAAAGGAAATACAGGTTGTATGAATAATATTTTAAAAAATTTTAAAGAAGGTAAATTAAAAGTAATATTATTAAATACTACTTATGCAGGATCCGGAATTGATATAAGTTTTGCAACAGATGTAATTATATATCATGCCATGTCAAGTTATAAACATCAAGCTATTGGACGGGCTTATAGAGTTGGAAGAGAAATACCATTAAATGTTCATACATTATTATATGAACATGAAGTTGAATAAAATTATGAAACGATTCTTACTATAATTTCACACATTAAAATTATTAAAATAGCCATTATTAATAATAATAAAATTTCATAAGTTTTATCATTATCATTATCATTATCTAATATATTTTTAATTTTATTATCTTGTTTATTTTTATTATTATTTTTATTATTATTTTTTTTATTATTATTTAATTTATTATAATTATTATTATTTTTTTCATAATAATCATCAATATTATTAAGATAATTATCATAATTAATACCATAATAATTATCATTAATATTTTGATTAGGATCAAAAGTATTATCATTAATAGTAAAATTATTATTTGAATTATTATTTGGATTAAAAGTTGTATTCATATTATTAATAGTATTATCATAATGTATTTTAGCTTCTTCTTCAATAGGAAAACGATATGGTGGTGCTTGTAAAGGTTCACAATGATTTAATGTAGTTTTATAAGTTTGTATATCACGTCCTTTATCAAAATTAATTAATGGAGTATCAGATTTTTCAAATTTATCATATGATTCAATAGTATCAAATTCAATTTTATTATCTTTTTTCTTTTTCTTTTTTTTATTAATAGGTATATTATAAGCTTCATCTAAATTAGCATACAACATATTTTATCTTTAATATATAAAACAAATAAAATGGAAGAAACAATAAAATTGATAATACTAATAATATTAGTATTATATGTAACAATAATAGCATTAAATCCATCAATTAAAAATCCATATTGGATATTATTAATACATGAAAATCCGTGGTTATTATTAATATTGGTATTATTATCATATTATATAATGCAATGGGATTTAAAAATAGGTTTATTAATATTAATAATATGTATAGCAGTATATTTGGATATTATATTAATAATAAAGAAAGAAGAAAATGATTGAACCATTATCATTAATGTCAATTGCAATAATACACATTGGAAGTAAATATTTAACATTAGAATTAACAGATTATCAAAAAAAATTATTAAAAAGTCCAATAGCTCAATTAATAATATTATTATGTATAATTTATACGTCAACAAAGGATATATTAAAGACTATAATAATAGTATTAACAATATATTTATTTATTTATGTAATATTAAATGAAAATCATCCAATGTCAATTGTTTTACCAAATATAAATATAAAGAAACGTTATTTAAATAGTATGATAATAAATTTATAAAAATAAAGTATTTTATTTAATTTAGTAATTATTTTTTTATAAGTATATCTTTTAGATATATTACTAATTTTATGAGAATATTAATAATAACTATTTGTATAAAATTCTTGATAATTATTTCAATTTGAAAGAAATGAATATTATTATTAAAATAATAAATCTGATTATCCTAACTATTATAATTTTATCTATATAAATTTATTTATATAAATTATTGAAGAAACATGAATATTTTAATAAAGAATATCCTCTTAAGTTAAAATATTATATAAAAGAAAATTTAATAATAAAAAAATGATATATATAAAAATAAATCCTATAATATAAATATATTATAATGCCGTTATATTCAAGTTTATCATATAATATAGAACAAGATTTGGATATAGAAGAAGTAAAAGGTATTCAATTTTCAATATTAAGTCCAAATGAAATTTTAAAAAGATCAGTATGTGAAATAACAAAAACTGATACATATTCAGCAAATGAACCAGTAATAAATGGATTATTTGATATAAGAATGGGAGTTTTAGCTTTAGATAGATTATGTGGAACATGTGGATTAAAAGCAAGTTTATGTCCAAATCATATGGGACATATAAAATTAGAAACTCCATTATATCATGCAATGTTTTTTGATATAACAAAAAAATTATTAAAATGTGTATGTTTTCATTGTAGTAAATTATTTGTAACAAAAGAAACTACAAATCAAAATTATAAAGATGAAATTACTAAAATATTAAATATAAAAAATAATCAAAAAAGATTTGATGCATATGTAAAATTTGTATCAAATATTCCATCAAAAGTAAAAATAGAACAAGGGTGTGGATTTGATGGTTGTTTAGGATGTGGTAATTCTTTACATTATAATGTAAAAAAAGATACAATAAAATTAAAATTAGAGTATGGTGATGGTGAAGATGGTGAAAAATATGAAATGGATATATTACCAGAACAAGTATTAAAAATATTTAAAAGATTAAGTGATAAAGATATAGAATTATTAGGTTTTAATTCAATTTGGTCCAGACCAGAATGGTTAATTAGTACTATACTTCCTGTATGTCCACCAGCAGTTAGACCAAGTGTTATTGAAGAAAGTGGTCAAAGAAGAGAAGATGATTTAACACATAAATTATGTGATATTGTTAAACATAATTTATTATATAAAGAAAAAAAAATAAAAAATGCATCAGTTGATATATTATCAAAAATAGCATATGCTTTACAATATCATGTATTTACACTATTAGATAATTCTATACCAGGATTAGCACCATCATTACAAAGAAATGGAAGAAAATTAAAAAGTGTATCAGATAGAATGAAAAAAAAAGATGGTCGTATTCGTGGAAATTTAAATGCAAAAAGAGTTGATCAATCAGCTCGATCTGTAATTACACCAGATCCATATATATCTATAGATCAATTAGGTGTTCCTATAAAAATAGCAATGAATTTAACATTTCCAGAAATTGTTAATAAAAATAATTTTACTGATATGCAAGAATTAGTAAGAAAAGGACCTGAAGAATGGCCTGGTTCAAAATATATTAATAAAGGAGGAAAAAATGGTAGAACAATTAATTTAAAATATTGTCCAAGATCTGATGAAGCTAATAATTTAAAAATAGGTGATATTGTTCATAGACATTTACAAGATGATGATTATGTTTTATTTAATAGGCAACCATCATTACATAAAATGTCTATGATGTGTCATCGTGCTAAAGTTATGCAATATAAAACTTTCAGATTAAATGTTTTAGATACACCACCATATAATGCAGACTTTGATGGTGATGAAATGAATATGCATTATCCACAAACAGTTCAAACAATGAATGAATTAAGAGATTTAGCTTATATACCATATATGATTATAAGTCAAAAAGATGGAATACCTATAATTGGTATGGTTCAAGATGTATTATTAGGATCATATAGAATTAGTGATAATAAAGTTAAAATAGATTGTAAAGATGTATATAATTTACAAATGGTTAATTCAAATTTTCAAGGATCAATGAAATATAAAAAAGAATATACAGGAAAAGAAGTATTTTCATTAATATTACCACCCAATATTAATACAGAAATTGGTAAATTTAAAGTTATTAATAGTGAAATAATTGAAGGAAAATTAGGAAAAAATTCATTTAAAAATAGATCAAAAGGATTAATACCTATAATATATCATGATTTTGGTCCAAAAGTTGCTATGAAATTTATGGATGATACACAACGTTTAATATGTAGATGGTTAATGTTAGATGGATTTAGTGTTGGTTTAAGTGATTTAGTTATGAGTGAAGATAATAATAATAAAATTAAAAATATCATTAATGATTATAAAAAACAAGCTTATCTTAAATTAAATCAATTTAGAAAAGGAGAATTAGTTAATACTGGTATATTTGATAATGAAAAATTTATTGAAAATGAACTTATTAATATTATGAATTTAATTAATAAAGATGTTCAAAATGTATGTATGGATGGTAAAATACTTAATGATGATACCAATCGTATGATTAATATGGTTAATTCTGGTAGTAAAGGAAAAGAAAGTAATGTTACACAAATTATGGGTTGTGTTGCACAAGTTAAAGTTGAAGGAAAACGTATTCCTTATGGATTTACTAATAGAACTTTACCTCATTATCAAAAATTTGATGATGGACCAGAAGCAAGAGGTTTTGTTGAAAATGGATTTATTCACGGATTAACACCACAAGAAGTATTCTTTCATGCAATGGGAGGTAGAGAAGGTTTAATAGATACTGCTGTTAAAACATCAGATACTGGTTATATTCAACGTAGATTAGTTAAATCTATGGAAGATGTTAAAATATATTATGACTTTACTGTAAGAAATGCAACAGGTGTAATTGTTCAATTTTTATATGGAGAAGATGGTATGAATGGTTCAAAAATTGAAAGTCATGATATTAAAAATTTAATTAATATGAATAAAATAGAATTAGAAGAAAATTACTTATTATCCGAAAATGATATATTAAAAGTTTATTTATATAAAAAACAAGAAATTGAAACTATTAAATTTTATAAAGATTATAGAGAATTATTTGATGAATTAATTCAAGATCGAGAAATTTTAATTACTAAAGTATTTGATAATAAAAATAATGAAGAAATATTATATCCTATACCATTTAAACGTATATTAACAAATGCATTAAATCAATTAAAAACATTAAATATTGGTAAACGTAAATCAGATTTAGATGGAGGATATATTTTAAATAAAATTAAATGGATTAAAACAAATTTAATTGTCGGAATTAATAAAAAATGTTGCTTATTCTTTAGAATATTATTAAATATATTTTTAAATCCAAAACAAATATTAATTAAATACAATTTTAATAAACAAATATTTGATTATATTATTGATAAAATTATTAAATATTTTAAACAAAGTATTGCACAACCAGGTGAAATGGTTGGTATTATAGCTGCACAAACTATTGGAGAAATGGGAACTCAAATGACTTTAGATTCATTTCATGTTAGTGGAACAGATGCTGCCGTTAATGCTACAAGTGGAGTTCCCAGATTAAAAGAATTATTAAGTGTTAGTAAAAATATCAAAACACCCATGATGCATATATACCTTAAAGAAGATATATCAGAAATTTCAAAAAATTTAAATGATACTAATACTGATAATGAATTAATACAAAAAAATAAACAAAACGTATTAAATATAAAAAATAATATTGAAATTATTAGATTTGCTGATATTATTGATAAAAGTGAAATATATTGGGATGATGGTCAATTATCTGAAATACATAATGATAATGAATTTATAGATTTGTTTAATGAATTTAAAAATGATTGTAATAAAAGAGAAGATGAATTTAGTAATTTAGTTCTTAGAATGATATTTAATAAATCAAAATTATTAGAATATAAATTAAATATGATTGACATATATACTTCACTTAATTTATATTATGAAAATATTGTTGAATGTATATATAGTGATGATAATTCTGAACAATGTATTATGCGTATTAAAATGATAGAAAATTCAGATTGTATATATGAACAAGAAGATCATTTAACTTTATTAAAAGCTATTGAATATAATATTATATATAATTTATTAATTAAAGGTATTAAAGGTATTAAAAAAGTATCATTAGAAGGAATTGAAAATATTGAATATAAAGATAATGAATTTAAAAAAGTTCATAAATGGTCTTTAAATACAGATGGATCCAATATGAAAGAAATTCTTTTAAATGTAAATGTAAATTCTTATAAATCAAAATCTAATGATATTAGAGAAATATATGAATTATTAGGAATTGAAGCTGCAAGAAAAGCTTTAGCTATTGAATTAGAAAATGTTATCGGAGAAGGTAAATTAAACTATAGACATTTATCATTATTAGTTGATACTATGACCAGTAGAGGTCAATTAATGTCTATTGATAGACATGGTATTAACAGAAGTGATGTTGGACCATTAGCTAAATCTTCTTTTGAAGAAACTACCGATATGTTAGTTAATGCAAGTATTTTTAGTGAATATGATAATTTAAATGGTATTAGTGCTAATGTTATGTTAGGACACAAAGCACCATGTGGAACAGGTGACTTTAATGTACTTATTAATGAAAATAAATTTATTAATGTTATGAAAAATTTTAATAATGTTATCATTCAAAATAATAATACTTTTGATGAAGATATTAATCAAGATGATATATTCATTAATATCAATTTACCTGAAGTTAAAAAAAATAACTCTAAATGTTTCGATCGATTTATTTAATTTTTAATAAAATCATCAAAATTATTTACATTCCTATCATTTTCAAATATTTTCGTATTTTTACCATTATATTTTATAATTGTCGGATAATAAAATAAAAATTTAGAAATTTTTTTTGATACCTTATTCATTCTAAATAATTTTGATTCTATCTCATATATATTTATATTTTTATTCTTATTTTTTGCTTTTTTCCATTCCTTTTTCATTAATCTACAAAATCTACAATCATTCATTGTTAATAAATAAATTGCATCTTTCTCTATTTTAAATTTTTTTTCATAATCTTCTAAATTATTTATTTTTATTGTAACCATTTATTTATATTATATTATAATAAAAATGTCTTTTTATAAAATTTCTTCTGATATTTCTTGTAATAATATGATTAAATTAACTAAAAAAAATCAAGATGAAAACCATAATCTATTTTTATATAAAATGTTAAGTAAAAACTGTGGTTCTGGTAATAATGATGGATACCTTATTCCTGGTGAATTAATTAATGTTAAACATTGTCATAATAAACGTTCTGATTATGATTTAAATTGGTGGGATAATAAATATAATACATGTGTTGGTGAAGAATTTAATATTAATACTAAATCTAAATTAAATAATATTTGTAATTATATTAATGATATACCCAATAATAATAAACTTAAAAATAAATTTAATTGTAATAATAATAATTCTTGCAACCCACCTGACTTCTCTAAAGCTAATATTGTTAATTGTAAAAGCCATATCAAAATACTTAATAAAGAAACTGATAAATTAGAAAATTATTGTCCACAAACATTCAAAGACTTTAATTATGGAAATATCAAAAGTTGTGATTTAACTAATAATAATACTACTATCAGTTATAATAATATCAATTGTATTGGTTCTGATATTTATTGTTAATTATTTTTTTAATATTTGTAATTAAATAAATGCCAAGTAGATATAATGAACAAATTGACAAAAATAGTTATGATAAATTAATTGCTAAAAAAAAAATGTATGAAAAAAAAATTGAAAATATTTCTAATAAAACTTCTAAATTACTTTTTAAAAATCAATCTCTTCGTGAAAAAGAACAGAAAATTTTAGCTGAAAGAAAGAAATTAAATAATAATAAGGAAAAAACATCAGAAACACAATCTTTAAAAAAGAAAAAAGAAGAAGAGCAAAAAAAAGTACAGAATGATAAAAAAAAAATTGGAATAAAGCTAAAAGAATACGAAGAAAAAACAGAAACATATAATAAAATTATAGAAAATATAACAAATAATTTAAGTAAATTTGATGCAAACAAAAAAAGATCTATGTCATTATTACCAATGAATAGAAGAATTAGTAGTCAAATGAGTAGAATTCCTAACATGGGGAAAAAAAATTATATTAAAGATAATAACGCAAGTAAAAGTAGTAATATTAGTAAAGATAATAGTATTGATGATGTTGAAATAGATATAGATAAAGAAGAAGAAGCACAACTGTTAGCAGAACTTGATGAAATGGAAAAAGATATTGAAATGAGTAATAGAGGTGGAAATATCAAAAAAAATAAAAATAAAAAAAATAAAAAATAAAGAATATTTTCAAAAATTATTAACAGAACAATTAAAAAAAAGATTAAAAATTATATTAAAATTGAGAAAACTAATTCTTCTATTAAAAATATTCTTAATTTTTTTATTTTTTTAAGTATTTACAAATTTAATTTTAGGAAAAAATAAACAAAAGATTAAAAGTTATATTAAAATTGTGAAAACATGAAAAAACTGGAAAATAAATTATTATTCGCATAATAATTTATAAAACATTATTAAAATCTTTTCTTCTTCTCTTAAATTATTATATAATATATATAATTCATACATTATATGGTATATAACATCATTATCATTATCAATATTTATTATAGTTTTTTTAAATTCAATATAATTTAATATTTTTTGAATAATTTCATTTTTAATAGAAATTGGTAAATATAATTCAGCATTAGTTTTAAAAAAAAAATAATTGTATTTATTATTTAAAATTAAATTATTTGCTAATTGCCATTTTCTTTTTTTTTCTTTATCAGTATTATAATATATTTTATCATTTTCATGATTATATATATTAAAAATATTAATAATCATTAATTATAATATATAATATATAATATATTATATATTTCATTTTTTATATATTATGTTTTTTATTATTATATATAAATTTATAACCTTTATAATAATAATATTCTATAGGATTATATATAATATTTTTACGTTTATAATATGGCATTTCTATTGATTCTATTTCATCATCAATATTAATATATTCGATTTTATCATCTATTATAATAAAACAATTATGATCTTTATCTGATTTTATAGAAGATATATCATATTTCATTCTATATGTTAATTCTGGATTATTATCTAATGATTTTATATCCAATAATATTTTTAATATATCTTTATTTATATCATAATCTTTTGATATAAAATATTTTTTTATATTAATTTTTGGTAATTCTGATAATATTAATAATCTTAATGGATTTTCTGAATAATATTTATTAGTTTTTTCAATTAAAAAACCATCATTTGGATATAATTGTTGTAACAAATTATTATATTTAATTTTACTATTAAATATTATTTTTTTTTGAAATATTATATTATTAATATCAATAATATCATAATAATAACAAGGATGTATTAATAATAATATATTATTTTGATTTTTATATTTTTCATATAATATAAAATTTTTATATTCTATTGGATAATATTTATTTGTAATTTCTAATGATTTAATATCTTCAAGTAATAAATCAATTTTACTATTAATATCTATTAATTTTTGAGTTTTATGATAATAAATATAAAATTTAACAAGATCAAAATGAAAATCAGTTATTTTATTTTTTTTAAATAAATTATTTAATTTTTTAAAATTAATTATTATATTTTGAAGATTATAAAATAATGTTTCCATATTATTTATATTAAATTATATAAAAAATAAATATATTTTAATATAAATAATGAAACAGAATGATATAGAAAATTATTTAATTGATAAAGATTATAAATATTCTTATTATTATTTATCATGGTCTATTATTAATACTATTGCACATAATTGGTCGAAAAATAGACCACCAGATCATAATAAAATTGAAGAAATGTATAATAATTATATATTAAATAATCATTTACATTTTTTTTTACATTTAGCTTTTCATGAAGATGAAAAATTAATTATTTATGATGGTATACATAGATCTAAAGTTCTTGAAAAATTAATTAATGGTTATAATAATCAAGATTCTATTGATAAAAAAATATTTATATCTATATTATGGGATGCTAATGATGATGATATATATGAAGATTTTAAAAATTTAAATAAAGCAAATATTGTTCCAGAAATTTATATTTATGAAGCACAATATAACGATAAATTTAAAAAAGATTTAAATGAATTTATTAATTTATATAAAATTCAATATAAATCTTTTGTTAAAACTTCAAATAATCCAAAACCTCCACATTTTGAAATTAATCAATTTCAAAATGAAATAACTGAAATTTATGATAAATTACCAAAAGATAAAAAAAATATAGAATTTATAAAAACACTATTAAAAGATTATAATAAAATTATGAAAAATAAAGCAGAAAATTATATAAAAAAAAATAGTTTTATATGGAAAAAATGTGAAAAAGATGACTTTTGGTTATTTATTGAAAAACCAATAAATAAAAAAGAATTATTAAATAAATATTTATTTTTTTTCTAAAAAATGTATAAACATTATTACATTTATAAACCAAATACAAAATAAAATAACATTTGTTTGTTCTATATCTGTATTTAATATTTCAATTTTATTTAATAAATTATTTGAAAAATATAAATTATTTGAAAAATATAAATTATTTGAAAAACATAAATTATTTGATTCTGGAACATTACTAATTAAAGATATCATTTTACTATTATAAAAACTATTATCAATTATATATTCACAACAACGAAAAGGTATATTTATAATCATTATATATTAATATATTATTATTTTTATATAAAAAAAAATGATTATTAATTTTTAATTATAATTAAAATGTTAATTGGAGCACATATTAAAAAAGAAAAAACATTAAAAAAAACTATTGATAATTTAAAAAAAATAAAAGGAAATGCTTTACAATTTTTTACAAATAATCCCAAAATATGCAAACCTGCTAATTTAGAAAAATATTTATTAGAAAAAGATGAAATATTAAATAATTATAGTGATATTGGATTAGTTATACATTCTACTTATACTATTAATATATCAAGATTTGAACATAATACAGAAAATGGAAAAAAAATATTTGAAACATTAATAACAGATTTAATAATTGCAAATGAATTAAATGCAATTGGTGTAGTAGTTCATGTTGGTAAAAGTGTAGAATTAAATAAAGATATTGCTTTACAAAATATGTTAAATTGTATATTAGCAATAATTGAAGGTATAAATAAATTTAAATTAAAATCTAAATTAATTTTAGAAACTGCTGCTGGACAAGGAAGTGAATTATTAGTAGATATAGATGAATTAATTAATTTTTATAATCAAATCGAAAATAAAAATAATATTGCTTTATGTTTTGATACATGTCATGTATATAGTGCTGGATTTGATTTAATTAATGCATATAATAAAATTCAAGAAAAAACAAATAATAGTATTATATTAATACATTTAAATGGTAGTAAAACAAAACAAGGTAGTAGAGTTGATAGACATGAAAATCTATCTAAAGGATTTATTGAAATTGATATTATTAAAGATTTTATCAAAAATATTAATAAAGAAATTATGATTATTTTAGAAACACCAGATGAAAATTTAATTAAAGAAGAAATAAATTTAATTAAAGAAAATATTAATTTATAAGATTCATTACAAATCTATTATTTTGTCTTGAAATTATTATATTATATCCATAATATCTTACATATTTTATTATTTCTTTTAAATATTCATCATGATTTTTAAAATTAATATTTTTTATTATATGATTTCTTGCAAGATAAACTGTATAAACTGTTGGAACTGTATTTATTGTTGTTGCTGTAAATAATTGAATTTTTTCTTGATCATTTAATATAATTTTAATATCATTATTTAAATATTTATATAATATTTTTCCAAAAAAATTAAATTGAAAAAGAGTTATATTATCATCTATACATTTTATACCAATTATATTATTAATATCATTATTTGTTATTATAAATTTATATTTTGATATATTAATTATATTATTTATATTATTTAATAATATATTATAATTTAAATTCGAAATATGAATTTTATTTTTAAAAAAATATTGATTATTAAATGTTTTTATTTGTAAATTATTTAATAATTTCATATTCTTTACATTTTTTATTTTTTCTAAATAATATAAATTAAATACATCATTTATTATTAAATATTTTAAATCATTATTTAATATATTAATATATTTATAAATATTTATTATTTTATATTTATTTTCAAATTTATTAAAATGTTGAGAAATTTCTTCCAATAATTTTAAAATATTATAAATTTTAACTGAAATTTTTATATTATATATTTTATATATATTATCATTAATTAAAAGATTCATATTATAATTAATATTTATTAATTTATTGAAAAATTTACATATAATTATCTAAATATATCTTATAACATATATAAAATATTAAACATAATTGTATTATATTAAAAAATATTAATGAAAAACTATTTATTAAAATACCATATATTAACCATAATAATACTGCTAAAAATAAAATTATAAAAGACGTTAAATTTAAATTTTTTGTATTATTATATATATATATATAATAACATTGAGGTATCATTGATATTGCTGATAATATACCAGCTATAGAACCTATTATTTCATAATATATCATTTATTTTATTAAATATATTATAATAAATAATTTTATTTTTAATTTTTAATTTTTAATTTTCTTAATTTTTCTGAACTATTTACATAATATAAATAATAAAAACATTGTAAATTAATACCTCTATTAATTTATGATCATATCGTTCTAATAAAAAACAATATGTGATCATTTAGTGATCATAATTATATTGATAAATAATATAGTTGTGATCATTTATAATTATTTTTGATAAATATAAGATT
>MDSX01070064.1_pt1 | contig 15598 bp, 15 predicted proteins | sample 811141 | NCBI WGS metagenome assembly MDSX01 (sample SAMN05326642, study PRJNA326480) | marine metagenome | isolation source: seawater | place: Atlantic Ocean: South East | collected 2010 | reverse complement strand
GTAGCAATAATAACACTTTCGCAAAGAATCTCCTCTTGATCATTAACCCACAATCTTAAACTCTTGGTAAAATCAACTTTTGTTATCCATCCATTTCTTATTTCAGTTCCAAAACGCTCCGCTTGTTCTTGTAATTCCAGCATCATCTCTGGACCAGAAATCCCTTTAGGATACCCAGGAAAATTTTCAACATCAGTTGTTGTAGTTAGCTGACCTCCAGGTTGTATTCCTTGATAAAGAATAGGGCTCATATTTGCTCTTGCTGCATAAATAGCTGCCGTATATCCAGCTGGCCCTGAACCTATAATTAAACATTTTATTTTTTCAGCCATAATATTATTTCAAATATAACAATAAATCTAGGTATTTTTCTCTTTGAAATTATATAAAATTCAATAGTAGATGAATATTGTATTTTTTGTAAATTGAAGAAAAAAATAGAATGAAATATTTTTTTCTAAAATTTTTATTTTCTCTTTATTTTAGTTTATTCTTTACTAATATTTACAGTGATGAATATTCTTATGAAATAATTGTTTCTGACATTGAAATCCCTTGGGGATTTGTTTTTCTTGAAGATAATTCAATATTAATTACAGAGAGAAAAGGGGAGCTAATTCGTTTCATTAATGGCAAAAAAATAAAATTAAAAGGTTTGCCAGAAATTATTGCAAAAAACCAAGGTGGCTTATTAGACATAGAGCTTCATCCAGATTATAAAAATAATGGTTGGATATATATCTCATATTCTTCTTCTAATGAAAATAAAAGTGGATCTAACACTTCCATAATGAGATTTAAAATAGAAAATAACAGTTTAGTTCAGAAAGAAATTATTTATAAGGCTCTACCAAATAGTAAAAGAGATAGACACTACGGAAGTAGAATTGAATTTGATGAAAATAATTATTTATACTTTTCAATTGGTGATAGAGGTAATCGAGATGTAAATCCGCAAAATATTAATAGAGATGGAGGGAAAATATACAGAGTTTTTGATAATGGCGAAATACCTATTGATAACCCTTTTATAAATGATAAACTCGCAAAAAAAGCAATTTATAGTTATGGACACAGAAATCCACAAGGGATGGTAATTAATCCATTTACCAAAGAATTATGGATACATGAGCATGGCCCAAGAGGAGGAGATGAAATTAATATTATAAAAAAAGGAGCCAATTATGGATGGCCCTTAGCTAGTTTTGGTATAAATTATATAGGAACAAAATTTACTGATAAAACTACAATACCAGGAATGGAAGACCCTGTACATTACTGGACTCCATCAATTGCTCCAAGTGGCATGGCTTTTATCAATTCCGATATATATCCTAATTCAAAAGGAGACTTATTAATTGGATCATTAATATTTCAATACCTTCATAAATGCAAAATAAAAAATAATAGAGTCTATAAAGAAGATAGAATATTAGAAGATATAGGAAGAGTAAGATCTATTAGACAAGGACCTGATGGATATATGTATATTGGGGTTGAAAATATAGGAATAATAAAACTTGTATTAAAAAAATAAATTCGATGTTAACTATTGGCATAACAGGAGGTACTGGAAGTGGTAAAACTACTATTTTAGAAGAAATAAAAAAAGAGTTTAGTAACAGTGATATTGTCTTTATTTCGCAAGACTCATATTACAATGACAATGGTGACTTAAGTTTTGAAGAAAAAAATAAAATTAATTTTGATCATCCCGAAGCTGTAGATTTTGATTTAATGATTAATCATTTAAACTTATTAAAAAATGGAAAAAATATCAATCAACCTATATATTCGTTTTTTGACCATAACAGAATAGAAAAAACTGAATTAATTGAACCAAAAAAAATAATGGTTATCGAAGGATTATTAATATTAACTAATAAAAAGTTAAGAGATTTAATTGACGTCAAAGTATTTGTTGATTCTAAATCTAACCTAAGGTTTAAAAGAAGGCTAAATAGAGACGTAAATGAAAGGGGAAGATCTGAAGAAGAAGTTATTGAGTTGTTTAATAAAAGATTAAATGAAATGCATAAGATGTATGTTGAACCGATGATGAAATATTGCGACATAATTATTGACAACAACACAAATAATTTAATAGAGATAGATCCACTAATAAAGATTATTAAAAATAATTTGTAAAATGAAAATTAAAATTCCTTCAATATTTAAAAACATATATTTCATAATTATTCTTCTATTTTTTATATGGATGTTGTTTTTTGATAGTAATTCATGGTTAATTCATAGAGAATTAGATAATAAGATTATTAAATTGGAGAAACAAAAAGAATTTTATAATAAAGGAATAGAATTAGATAAAGAAGAATTATCAAAGATGGAAACTGATAGTGGGCTTGAGGAATATGCAAGAGAAAAGCTTTATATGAAAAAAGAAGATGAAGAAATATTTATAATAGAGTTCGATAGTTTAAATGAATAACAGCCATTGTGGAGAAAAAAATATTAAATGAATTTATTAAAACTAATCCCAAGTTATGGACAAAAAATATCATAGATGATCTAAAAAAACTAGGATACAATGAAATTCCAAAATATAATTCTAAAGAAAATATAACAATTGAACCATTCTATACAGATAATATAAAAAGTATAGATTCTAAATATCCTAATAGCTGGAGTATAGCACAAAAAATAGACGTAAATAATTCATTAGTTGCAAATTCAAAAGCGTTAGAGCTAATTAAAAAAGGAGCTAACAGTATTCATTTTAATATTCAAAATAACTCTATTTCTTTAGAGGATTTATTAAATAAAATACCCATAGAAAAAACAGAGCTATTTTTTAAAACTAAATCATGTTCTAATTCATTCTTAAAATCATTAAATAAATTAGCAAAAGACTCAAAATCATTTAACATTAGTTATGATCCTATTGGTTTGCTGGCAAAATCTGGAAATTGGGAGTGCTCAATGGATGATGATTTAAATAGTCTAAAAAATAAAACTAACCTATTAACTAGCTTTAAAAATTTAATAGTTGTTGAATCAGGTTTATATCAAAATGCTGGAGCTAATATATTTGAAGAAATTGCATTTAGCCTTAGTCATGCAAATGAATATTTAAATTTTCTTAATGGAGATGTTGCAAATAAAATAGCATTTAATATTTCTATTGGTCCTAATTATTTCTTTGAAATAGCAAAATTAAAAGCATTGAAAATTTTATGGGAGGCTATTACAAATAAATATAAAAACACAGTTTCATCTCCGCATATAATTGCTACTCCATCTAAAAGAAATAAAACTATATACGAATACAACAACAACATATTAAGAACTACAACAGAATGTATGTCAGCTATATTTGGAGGAGCAAATACAATATCAAATATCACTTATGACAATATTTTTAATATAGAAAATGAATTCTCTAAAAGAATTGCATTAAATCAATTATTAATCATCAAACATGAAACAAATATAGATAAAGTAAAAAATGCAGCAGACGGATCACATTATATTAATGATTTAACAAACATAATAGCCCAAGAATCCTTAATAATTTTTAAAGAGATAGAAAAAAATGGAGGGTTTATCAAGTCTCTAGAAAAAAATATAATTCAAAGTAGAATTAAAAAAAGTCATAAGGTTGAGCAAAAACTTTTTAACGAGGCTAAGGAAAAACTAATTGGAATTAATATCTATTCTGATCTAGATAGAAAAATTAAACCTGAAATTACTAAAGATATTTTAAAACCAAAGATTAAAATTAATACTATAATTGAACCTGTTTCTGAAATTAGATTAGCCGAAAAAATTGAATTAAGCAGAATTAATAATGAATAGAAAAAATCTTGAAAATATTAATTTAGACAAATTATATTCTTTAAAATCATATAAAGAAAAGAATGAAAGTTTTCATACTTCAGAAGACATTCATTTAAAATCATTTTATGATAAAGATGATATAAAAAATCTTGAGCATATTAATTTTGGAGCAGGTGTAGAACCTTTTTTAAGAGGCCCGTATTCAAGCATGTATGTTGCAAAGCCATGGACCATAAGACAATACGCTGGTTATTCTACCGCAGAAGAGAGTAACATGTTTTATAAAAGAAATTTAAAATCTGGACAGAAAGGTTTATCTGTTGCATTTGATTTACCTACTCATCGTGGGTATAATTCAGATAACAAAAGAGTTTATGGTGATGTTGGTAAAGCTGGAGTAGCAATTGATTCAGTAGAAGATATGAAGATACTATTTGATGGTATTCCTCTTGACAAAATGAGTGTTTCCATGACTATGAATGGTGCTGTATTACCAATAATGGCATTTTACATCGTTGCAGCAAATGAGCAAGGAGTGAAAACCTCAGACTTAAAGGGAACCATCCAAAACGATATATTGAAGGAATATATGGTTAGGAACACATACATATATCCGCCAAAAGAATCTATGGAAATTATATCAAATATCTTTAAATACACTAGTAAAGAAATGCCGAAATTTAATAGCATTAGTATATCAGGATACCATATGCAGGAAGCTGGAGCTACAAATGATCTGGAGCTTGCCTATACTCTAGCAAATGGATTAGAATACGTAAAAAATGGAATAGCTGCTGGTCTTAAAATTGATGAATTTGCACCAAGGTTATCATTTTTTTGGGGAATTGGAATGAACCATTTTATGGAAATCGCAAAACTAAGAGCAGCAAGAGTTTTATGGGCCAAACTAATTAAGCAATTCAATCCTAAATCCAATAAATCAATGGCTTTAAGAGCTCATTGTCAAACAAGTGGTTGGAGTCTAACTAGACAAGATCCATTCAATAACATTACTAGAACTACCATTGAAGCCTGTTCTGCCGTATTTGGTGGCACTCAAAGCCTTCATACCAATTCATTAGATGAAGCGATAGCATTACCTACTGATTTTTCAGCTAAAATTGCCAGAGATACACAATTATTTCTTCAAAATGAGATTAAAATTACTAATACAGTAGATCCATGGGGAGGAAGTTATTATTTAGAATCATTAACTGATAATCTAATTAAAAAATCATGGAAACATATAGAAGAAGTTGATAATCTTGGAGGAATGACTAAGGCTATTGAAAAAGGCATACCAAAACTTAGAATTGAACAAGCAGCTACTAAAAAACAAGCAAAAATTGACTCAAAAGAAAGTATTATTATTGGTGTAAATAAATTCAAATCATCTGAAGAAGATGATATTCAATATCTAGAAGTTGACAACAATAAAGTAAGAAATCAACAAATTGATAGAATTAATAAATTAAAATTAAATAGAGATAGTATAAAAGTTAAAACAGCATTAGCTAATTTAAAGAATGCAGCAAAAAATAAAAATAAAAATTTATTAGCTTTGGCAATAGAAGCAGCAAAAGAAAGGGCTACATTAGAAGAAATTAGTCAATCTCTTGAAGATATTTACGGTAGATACAGATCAGAAATAAAAACTTTTACAGGAGTGTATAAATCTAATATAAAAAATAACGAATCATTTAATAAGGCTATTAAATTGGCTGATAATTTTTCTAAAAATGATGGTAGACGCCCAAGAATATTAGTTGCAAAGATTGGTCAAGACGGCCATGATAGAGGAGCAAAGATAGTTGCAACAGGTTTTGCAGATATTGGATTTGATGTAGATATAGGACCTCTTTTTCAAACTCCAGAAGAAGTAGCAAGACAAGCTGTTGAAAATGATGTGCATATCGTAGGTATTTCTACACTTGCTGGGGGTCATAAGACGTTAGTTCCTAAATTAATTGAAGAACTAAAGAATTATGGAAGAGATGATATTCTGATAATTCTAGGTGGTGTAATCCCTAAACAAGATTACAATAGCCTTATAAAAAATGGTGTAGCAGCAATTTTTGGTCCAGGATCTAAAATCAGTGATACAGCTATAGAAATTCTTGATTTATTAATTAAGAATCCTTAATATTTTTAACAAATCGTGTTAACAAGTAATATTTTAAATCAGATCAAATAATTGTACATTTATTCGAAGTTATTTCTAAGAAAAAATGGCAAAAGTAATTGCAATATCTAATCAGAAAGGCGGTGTCGGGAAAACAACAACAGCTGTTAATTTATGCTCTTCCCTAGGTATACTTGAAAAAAAAGTATTGCTTATAGATCTTGACCCTCAAGCAAATGCAACTTCTTCTCTTGGTATAGAAAATGAAATGATTAAAAATGGAATTTATCAATTATTTGAAAAATCATGCTCAATAACAGACTGTATAATTGAAAATAAAATTATCAATGTAGATATTATTCCTTCACATATTGATTTGGTTGGAATTGAAATTGAATCTATAGATCTAATTGATCGAGAATATATTTTGATGAATGCGATTAAAAATATTAAAAAAAAATATGATTATATTATAATAGACTGTCCACCATCTCTAGGCTTATTAACAATAAATGCTTTAACTGCATCAAATTCAGTTATTATTCCGATACAGTGTGAATATTTTGCACTAGAAGGACTTGGGAAACTTTTAAATACAGTTAAGAGTATTCAAAAAATTCATAATAAAAAATTATCTATTGAGGGATTAGTTCTTACGATGTATGATTCAAGACTAAATTTATCAAACCAGGTAATTAAAGAAGTAAAATTACATTTTGATAAAATGGTTTTTAAAACAATTATTCATAGAAATGTAAAATTAGGGGAAGCTCCAAGCTACGGTGAGAGCATATTAGAATATGATGTTAATAGTACTGGAGCTAATAATTATCTAAATTTGGCAAGAGAATTGATATTAAATAATTAATAATGGCAAAAGCAACAAAAAAACAAGCACTAGGAAGGGGGTTGTCATCAATTCTAAAAGAAGATGGTAATGCAAAACAATCTTTAAATTTTAAACGAAAAAATACCAGTATTGATAATTTAGATATTAACTTAATTAGCGTAAACCCTTATCAGCCTAGATCAAATTTTAATGAAGAATCGCTAAAAGAACTTACAACTTCAATAAAAAATATTGGTGTAATTCAGCCAATTACCGTAAGAAAAATTAAAAAAAATTTATACCAATTAATTTCTGGAGAAAGAAGACTAAAAGCATGTAAAAATTTAGAGTTAAAGACTATTCCAGCTTATATAAGAACTGCCAATGATCAAGAGTCTTTAGAAATGGCTCTAATTGAGAACATTCACAGGCAAGACCTTGATGCTATAGAAATAGCTATGTCATATAAAAGACTTATTGATGAAATAAATTTAACTCAAGAAGAGCTTAGTAATAAAATTGGGAAAGATAGAACAACTATAACAAATTATTTAAGGCTCTTAAAATTGAATCCAATAATTCAAAGTGGAATTAAAGATGGCTTTATATCTATGGGACATGGAAGATCAATAATTAATATTGAAAATATATCTGATCAAATTAAAGTATATGAAACTATTATTTCTAAAAATCTCTCTGTAAGAAATACTGAAAAACTAGTAAAAACTTATAAAAAAAGTAAGGGAACAAATATTAAAACTGAAAAACCAAAATATATTAAAACAGCAATAGGTAGATTGTCTGAAATATTTAAGACCAGTGTAAAAATTAATATGTCAAAAAATAAGGCAGGCAAAATAATTATCCCGTTTAAATCAGAAGCTGAATTTAAAAAAATTAATAAAAAATTAAATGATTTATAGAAATATCATAATCATAATATTGTTTTTGATTTCAACCCAAAATCTTCATTGTCAAATAAGTAAAGATGATGATCAAAAAAAAGTATTGGGCCCAGCTAAAGCAGCATTTTACTCAGCAGTTCTCCCAGGATTGGGTCAAGTATATAATAAAAAATATTGGAAAGTGCCTATAGTTTATGGTGCATTGGCAGGAGGTGTTTATTATTTCAATAAAAACAATAATCTATATCACAAATATAGAGATGCATACAAAAGAAGATTAGCTGGCTTTACTGACGATGAATTTTATGGAAGTGGATCTGTTCCTGCAATTTCAAATGATGGGCTAATAAGAGCTCAAAAAAGCTTAAAACGAAATAAAGAACTATCTATTTTAGTTACTATAGGAATTTATGCACTGAATATTATCGATGCTAATGTTGACGCGCATTTGCTACAATATAATCTTGACGATAATCTTTCACTAAGCCCAAAATTAAACTATAATGAAATAAATTCCACTTCTAATCTGTCATTAGCATTAAAATTAGAATTATAAATTATATTATTTTTAACAAGGGTTTTTTATTAATTACTTTACAATAACCTAATTTTGAAAAAAATTGTGACCATAAACTTATAATGAAGACATTACTTGTTATTTTATTTATTATACATCTAATTCATGGCTTAGGGACCTGGAAATTATATTCTAAAGCTGGCTATAAATTATGGGAAGCATTTATACCTGTTTATAGTATAATTATCTTAATTAAGATAGTTAATAGATCGAGATGGTGGATTGTACTTTTGGCACTTCCTGTAATTAATGCAATAATGATACCTGTACTATGGGTAGAGCTATCAAGAAGTTTTGGAAAAAATACTTATTTAGATACTTTTTTATCAATTGTATCTTTAGGGTTTTATAACTATTATCTAAACTACTTTTCTGATGTTGAATATGTAGCTAATAGAGATATAAATCCTAAAAGTTCAAATGGTGAATGGACTAGTTCATTAATTTTTGCAATTGTAGCTGCAACAATAATTCACACCTATTTTATTCAACCTTATACAATTCCTACATCTTCATTGGAAAAAACATTACTTGTAGGAGACTTTTTATTTGTTAGTAAGGTAAATTATGGTGCTAGAGTACCTATGACTACAATTGCTGCTCCAATGGTTCATGACACACTTCCATTTATAAAAAAGAAGTCATATTTAAGCAAAAATCAAATTCCATTTATAACTGAACTTCCATATTTAAGGTTCCCTGGTTTTGAGAAAATTAAGAATAATGATGTTGTAGTTTTTAACTGGCCAGTTGACACAATGGTAAATATGTATTATACTGATAAAAATTATTATAAACCTATTGATAAAAAAACAAATTATGTTAAAAGAGCTGTAGGTATTGCTGGAGATACTCTAGAAGTAATAAATGGATATGTTTATATTAATGGGGGAAAGAATATTTTGCCTAATGAAGCTAAGCTACAATTTTCATATTTAGTTCAGCCAAAAAGAAATAGGTTTAGTAAAAGAGTAATGATTAATAACTATGATATTACAGATGCATTTGGCATAATAAATCAGAATAACACCTATAAGTTTATGGGGATCAGTGATAATGCTCTAAATAAATTTAAATTTCACCCAAATGTTGAATGGATAGTTAGAGATACTCTACCAAAAGGATATAGAGATTCATCTGTATTTCCCCAAAGTGAAAATTATGAATGGAATAATGATTTTTTTGGACCAATATATATACCAAAAAAAGGTGAAACAATAGAAATAAATAGTAGTAACATCAACTTATATAAACGCCTAATCGATGTATATGAAAATAATAATCTATTAATTAAAGGTGATAAAATATACGTTAATAATAAAGAAATTTCAGAATATACATTTAAACAAGATTATTATTGGCTAATGGGAGATAACAGAGGTAATTCTCAAGATTCAAGATCTTGGGGTTTTGTTCCATTTGATCATGTAGTTGGCAAACCTGTCTTTAAATGGTTTAGCTGGGATTCAAATGCTAAAGGACTCAGTAAAATTAGATGGAATAGATTATTTACTTCAATTAGCGGAACTGGTGGACCTATTAATCTATTTTTTGGATTCGTTACAATCCTAATAATTTTTTGGCTTTTAAGTATTGATTATAGTAATTTTAAAAAAGGGTGGAATAAATCTAAAAATTAAATGGATTTAATAATTCACCCTAATTATCTCCCAAGTACCTCACAATTCTTATTGATGGCTAATTCAAAAAAATTAGTTTTTGAAATTAATGACCATTTTCTAAAACAAACATTTAGAAATAGAACATACATCTATGGGGCGAACGGAAAATTAATATTATCTATTCCTGTAATTCATTCACAAAAAAATAGAAAATTACTTAAAGACGTTAAAATATCATATAATCATGATTGGCCCACTCAACATTGGAAATCATTTCAAATTTCGTATAGAAGTTCACCGTTTTTTGAATACTATGAGGATAAACTAATTGATCTATATAAAAAAAGAGAGAAATATTTATTTGACTTTAATTTAAAATCAATAGATATTATTTCTGAAATGCTAAAAATTAATTTAGAATATAAATTCACTAAAAAATATGAAGATAATTATTCTGATAAATTAGATTATAGAAAAAATTATAAAAAAATAGACTCTGAATATCAAATTAATAAGTATACACAAGTGTTTGAATCAAAGCATGGTTACATAGAAAATTTATCAGTCTTAGACCTTATATTTAATGAAGGTCCTAATGCAAATAATTTCTTAATACCTAGTTAATATTAAATTTTGAGACAATTGGGAAATGATCTGTAAAATCAACTTTTTCTATTTCAAAATCATTTACTTTAAATAATTTATCTACCAATATAAAGTCTATTCTTAAAGGGATTGAATTATAATTATATGTTTGACCTAAAAAATTACCTTTTTCAACAAAAGAATCCTTTAAATCTGATTTAATTAAATTGTATATATAAGAAAAAGCTGTATTATTAAAATCACCTGAAACAACTACTCTATAAGGTGAGCTAATAATATGCGACTTTAAAACCTCTGCCTGAGTTTGTTGTATTTGAAATGTATTATTTAAATCTTTCAATAATTTATCAGAATTCTCATTAAATTCTGAAACTTCTAGACTCTTATCAAACTTAAAAGACTGTAAATGGATATTGTAAATTCTTATCGTATCTCTATTTATTATAATATCAGTAAAAATTGCACCATTATTAGAGTTTTCAAATCTGATTGTTCCAGATGAGTAAATTGGAAACCTGGAAAATGTTGCCTGACCAAAACTAAGATATCCTTCTCTTAAAGATTCAAATTTATAAGGATGAGACTCTAGTTCAAACGGAAATTTATTACTATACTCTTGAAATCCTATAATATCTAATTCTAGTTTACTGGTATATTCTAGTATACTATCTCTACTTAACTTTTGTTCTAATTCATTATTAAATTTATTATAATTAAATACATTAACATTATAACTCATTACCGAAAGGTTATTGCCACCAACATATTCTGAATTATTTGAAAAATTGATAAATGATATCAAATAGTTATAACCTAATAGAATGACAACTAATGATAAAATAAATTGTTTTTTTAGCTTGATAATCCAATAAAAAATAAATAGAATATTAATTATAAAAATTATCGGGATAAATAAACTAAGTAACGAAAGGTGGGATAAAATGGAGGGCTTAATTTCAGGAATTAAATAGGAAAACAGTAAAATGAAAGCAAAAACAGAGTTAATTACATACATTAACCTGTCAAATAAATTTAATTTCTTCATAGCATTATTTTTTGCCTGCCTTAAACAAAAATTCTTTTTCGCTTTTGGTTAAATTGTCATATCCACTTTTACTTATTTTGTCTAATATTAAATCAATTTTTTTCTGTTTAGAAAAATCAGCTGATGAATTATGTTTCTTATTTGATTTTTTAGTTTTAGTGAAATACTTTTTAAAATCACCAAAACCATATAATGAGATATAATAATAAAATCCTGCTAAATATCCTCCAATATGCGCAATTGCGCCTCCGTCAGGGCTATCATTGGCGAATAATCTTATTATATCCATAAAAAAGAGTAAGAACATTAGATATTTAAATTCAAATTTTATAAATGAAATTTTTATTATTTTATTTGGCATAAAACAAAACATAAAAAATAATAGCGCATAAGCGCCTGCTGAAGATCCTATCAATGTACCGCTCTGATTAAAAAAAGCAAGAAAAAATAGACCTCCTAATATTATTCCTGTAAAAAATATCCTAATAGGAATTTTTTCACCATATAAATTCATTAGGCTAGAAGATGAATAATATATTAAAATCATCATAAATATTAACTCATAGAGCCCTTCATGAATAAATGCATAAGTTAATAAGGACCATGGATTATATATATAATCGTGGGTTAAAGCAAAATATTCATTGATATACGTTATACTAGATAATTTTAGAATTATATAAAAAATGTATACTAGAATATTTAATACAATTATTTTTTCAAATGAGTTTGAGTTTCTAAACCTATGTGATATATCAGAGAAAATACTACTCATCTAATTCCAACGATTACTATTAAATTGATTTATTCTCCAATAATACATTATTAGGAACCCTGTTAATGCACCTCCTAAATGCGCCACATAAGCTGTATTGCTTGGACTAAATATAGAGACGCCGGTAGTAGCTGAAATTAAGTCCAATAAAATTATTCCAGGAATAAAATATTTTGCTTTTATTGGAACTGGAAAAAACATTAACATCAATTTATTTTCTGGAAAAAACATTCCAAAAGCAACTAAAACACCCATTATTGCACCTGATGCTCCTACCATTAATGAATTAAATGATGACATAAAACTTAATAATTCAGCATCTCCCAATATAGAAGACCAGGCAGTATTATACTTTCCTTGATTTAGAATTTCAAATATTTGAGAAGAATCATACCCAGAACTAATTAGTATTTCAAGATTAGTATAAAAAATAAAATACAGATAAATTAATTGAATTATAGCAGCTCCTAATCCACATGAAATATAAAAAAATAAAAACCTTTTAGAACCTAATACTCTTTCTATCTGAACACCAAACATCCACAATGTAAACATATTAACTAAAATGTGCATTGAACCTCCATGCATAAACATGTGAGTTATTATTTGCCAAAACTTAAAGGAATTATTCTCAGGGAAACGTAAGCCTAAAAATGAATAAACTAAATCCATATTTCCTGACAATGTAGTCCCAATAAACATTATAATATTTATGATTAATAATTGCTTGACTATTTCAGTTATTCTCATATTATTTAATTATAGGAATTTTTTTTCAAGCTCATCAAAAGTGATTGTATGATATATCTTCTTGTTAAATGGAGAAACATTGGGTTCCTTACATGCAAATAAACTGTTTACAATGTATTCTTGTTCATCAATTAAAAGTTTTTTACCATTTTTAATTGCCAGACTTTTTGACATTAATTTTGCTGTTAAATCTGATTTACTGAAATTTTTATCAGGGATTTCATCTTTTATATTATTCAATAAATCTTCAATATAGGATTCAACTTTATTAGGGTCTAAAAAAGTAGGTATAGCCTCAAAATTTAAATCATTATTTGAGATTTTTTTGAATAAAAATCCTGAAGATTTAAGTAGTTTTTTATAATTGAATAATAAATTAACTTCTTGAATCGAAAGATTCATTTTTAAAGGATTAACTAATTTTTGAGGGGTTGAACCATCAACAGTTATAAATTTCAAAAATTTCTCATATAATATCCTCTGATGTGCTCTATTCTGATTAATAATAACAATGCCTGATTTAATTTTATTAATCAAATATTTTTTATTTAACTGATAAACTGAATTTGAATCAAAATTATTATCATCCTTAAAATCTAATGTATTTACTCTACTATCCTCTTCAATAGAATTTATTTGATCTTGGTTAAATTGGCTATTTTTATCTAAATCCAAATATATATTTTCTGAGGATTTAGTATTGGTCGTTTGAAACGGATTATAATTTTCATTAATATCTATTCCAACACCTTCCACTACTTTTTTATTTCTATAAGAGTATGGCAACTCCATATTTTTATCATGACTGAAATCTAATATAGGTGCAATATTAAATTGCCCAAGGCTATGCTTTACAGCGGATCTTAAGATTGCATATATTGAATGCTCATCATCAAACTTGATTTCAGTCTTAGTAGGATGAATATTTATATCAATAGATTTAGGGTTAACATCCATAAATAAAAAATATGATGGATTATATTTTAAATCAATTAAACCCTCAAATGCAGTGTTTACAGAGTGATTTAAGTATGGGCTTTTTATAAATCTATTATTTACAAAGAAAAATTGTTCTCCTCTAGACTTCTTTGAATATTCTGGTTTAAAAACAAATCCATTAATTTTTAAAATCTCAGTTTCTTCATTTACTGGAACTAATTTTTCGTTAGATTTTGAGCCAAATATATTAACAATCCTTTTCCTTAAATTACTTTCAGGAAGATTAAATAATTCAGAATTATTATTATTAAAAATAAATTTAATTTCTGGGTGAGCTATTGAAGTTCTATGAAACTCATTAATTATATGCTTTAACTCAACATTATCAGATTTTAAAAAATTTCTTCTTGCAGGAATATTATAAAATAAATTTTTAACAATAATTGAAGTACCAATTTTGGAAACTATAGATTTATTTTCTACAATCTTACTTCCATGAATTTTAACAATTTTTCCAAGGTCATTACTAGACTGTCGTGTTATTAATTCTGTATGAGAAACAGCTGCAATACTTGCTAAAGCTTCGCCTCTAAATCCTTTAGAGCGTATATTAAATAAATCCTTAGCAGAATTAATCTTTGAAGTAGTGTGCCTTTCAAAACATATAGAAGCATCATTAGAGCTCATCCCTATACCATTGTCCACTACTTGAATTAATGTTTTACCAGCATTCTTTATGATTAAATTAATCTCAGTAGCCTTTGCATCAATAGAGTTTTCTAATAATTCCTTTACAACAGATGCTGGCCTTTGAACAACCTCTCCAGCAGCAATTTGATTGGCCACATTATCTGGCAATAAATGAATTATATCTTTCATTAATTACTAAAATTTAAATCAAAAAGAACAGTAAGAATAAAGTAATTAATGTTATGAAAATAATAATCAGTCTTTTCCTCACTGAATTATCACTCCCTTTCTTATAATCTTCAATTGCATTCCTAAATTTTATTCTAAAACTATTATTGTCTCCAACAGTAGATCTATATTCATCAAATTTTGATTTAATTTTTTTTGGTTTTGCGTGAGTTCCAACATAAGTTTTCTCTTCAGAAAATCTTCCGACATAATTATATTTTTTATTTTTTCTTAAATTAAATAATCCCATTTGATAATTGTGAATTAATAAATATAGCAAATATCTTATTAAATAGATGCTATTTTTATTGCAGCCACTGCAGACTCAATTCCTTTATTTCCATGCTTACCTCCAGACCTACTAATGGATTGTTCAATATTATGATCCGTTAAAACACAGAAAACTATAGGGGTGTCATTAATTATATTTAATTGAGTAATTCCATTTGAAACTGAACTACATATATAATCATAATGATCAGTTTCCCCTTTTACAACACAGCCAATAGCTATAATTACATCTAAATTTTCATTTTGCATTTTCTTACATCCATATACTAATTCAAAACTTCCTGGAACTTCTAATTTTTTTATATTATTCTCATTAGCTCCATACTTTAGCAAAGTATTGAATGCCCCATCATAAAGATTTTCTGTAATATTCTTATTCCAATTTGAAACAACTATGCCAAATTTAATTTTGTCATTATTG
>MDSX01034018.1_pt1 | contig 15608 bp, 11 predicted proteins | sample 811141 | NCBI WGS metagenome assembly MDSX01 (sample SAMN05326642, study PRJNA326480) | marine metagenome | isolation source: seawater | place: Atlantic Ocean: South East | collected 2010 | reverse complement strand
CTTGGCAGCAATGATGTGGGTTTGGATTGAAGGTTTGGACAGCAGACCTGCCAACTTCGTTATCGCAGGTGGTACAGGTTCTGGTAAAACCACAACTTTGAATTGTTTAGGAATGTATATTCCATGGCACAAGCGTTTGTTGACAGTAGAAGATACTGCTGAATTGCAGGTCTACCATGACCACTGGCTAAGAATGGAAACTCGCCGAGAAAGGCCAGATGGTACTCCTGAAGTCGACATGAATGATTGTCTTAAATCGAGTTTGAGAATGCGTCCTGACAGAATAATTGTGGGTGAAGTTCGTTCCAGCGAAGCTGCAACTCTGCTAACTGCAATGAACACCGGTCACGATGGCTCCTTCGGTTCACTTCACGCAAATACTGCAATGGAGACAATTACAAGGATGATTAATCCTCCAATGAATGTACCTCCAATCATGCTTACGGGATTAGATTTGATTATTATTCAAGCAAGGCTGTATGTTGGCGGTAAAACCGCAAGGAAAATCACAGAAGTAGCTGAAGTTGCAGGAATGGAAGGTGATAAACCTCGTCTGAACGCCATATGGAAATATAATGCGGCAACAGAACAAATCGAGGAAACAGGTATTCCTTCAAAGATGAGGGAGACAATTTGTACTGCTGCAGGAATAACCCCTGCTCAGTTTGAGCAGCATGTTAAACAGCGAGAACAAATCCTTGCTGACCTGTTGAATAGAGATATACGTGATATTGAAACTGTTACTAAGGTAATCCAAAGCTTCTACGCTTCACGTTAATCGTGAGAAAGTTTCAATCTGGCAAGTAAGTCGTCGACACCGTCGATTCGTTCTCGCATAGATGTAACTCTTTGTGCAGCATCTGCAACAGATTCTGCTAGTTCCATTTCTTCGTCGGCATCTTCTGCCTTGTCACTTGCTTTGAATTGCTGAGCCAATCTTTTCAGATCGGTGATAATGGAATCAACTTCAGTATCACTTACCTTAATTCCGGGAGCTAATCTAGGGATCTCACTTGGTGCAATGTGTCCTAATTCTGCACCAACAACTCCTGCAGCCGCCACTATTCTAGGGCGTAAATCTGCGTTATTTACCTCATATCCTTTCTTTTCTAAGAATCTGATGACAAGAGTTTGTTGAGCATCACCGTATACTCCTTCTGATTTTTCAAGGATTGCTTCTACTAGTTGCTCGAATCCTTCGATATTTCTTTCTAGACGGTCAAGCGTTCTCCTTTCATTAGCCCCCAAATGGATTGCTCCATGCTGTATTAGGCGAATTACTCTTGTTCGACGAGCGGTTCTAGGGTCTGAAGCTGCAATTTCTTCATCCAAGGAAATCTGCAAATCGAATAGAGCATGTAATCTTCCTGAAACGGAAGGCAATCTCAAATCGAGATTCAAGTTCCTAGCTTTATCTTCAAATGCCATTCTAGCTTTTACCATCTCGCCATTGTGCTCAGAAATAATTTCAGGCAATGCTGCTCTGAGAATACTCCTCGCCTCTTCGAACTTACGCAAAGCCTCTCTTTCTCTCCACGAATTTGGCATAGAATGCATAGCATCCTTTTCTGCCTTAGACATCTCATCAAGAGCATATAATCTTGATTTGACATAATCAACTGCATTGGATTCGTTCAATGCGAATCCATGTTCAGATAAACTGGAGATGAAAGCGTTGACATCTTCGGAATCACTTATTGAACCAACTAGAAGGAAGTCTCTGCATAGAGCATCAATTTCTGCACTTCGCCCTTCAATTTCAATCACAGAAGTGGTTAATTCAACAACTGGAGCGACTGGAGTTGGATCTACTAATGTTTGAGGTGCAATGTCGATAATTTCAACCTCATCTTGGCCATCATCTTCAGATTCAGAAATTTCAGGTAGTGGTATTTGCACAACAGGAATTGGCTCTAGTACTTCTGGAATTGGTATTTGTACAACAGGAATTGGCTTCAAAGCCGGCTTTGGAAGGTTTTCCTCGTCGCCTGGTGATGGAATGTCAATCACTTTAGGGGTTCCCCGAGGCCGACGCAGACTCTTTTTGATAACTCCCCATGCTCCGGATTGGGATGTCAAAACTCCTGCTACTCGCATTAGCAAAGCTTGCTTAGCTCCAGACCTTGGCAAGTCTAGTTTGGAACACAATTCGTGTAATTGGTCACGAGACAGCGAATCCAATTTTTCTGGGGTCAACTGCTTAGCATCATGGTTTAGATGTAGGAAGAGTCGCTGTCTCCTCTCTCTTATCGAACCAGATTTTTTAACCCCAAATACGGCTAAAACTCTACCCAAGTTATTATTCAAAATTGAACCGATATTGTCTGGTGAGAAATCCCATTCATCCAAAACTAGTTCCGCAATTAGTTTTGCACGCAGGACTTCAACTGAACCATTTTTAGAAATTCCGTGCTGAGCACAAATCTCTTTCAGGCGGTCAAGTCTTGCCTGATGGAGTTCGGAAAGTAGGGTTTGCTTCTCATCCATTCGCATACCTCTAATCGTCCCTCCACTCCTCTCCATATTTGAGGTTACACCTCATTCAGATGCTCAAAAGGCACATTCTGAGGGGTATTTACGAACTCTAGGCCCCTACGGGGCCAAAAACAGTACTTCGAAATCAACACCTTGAAACGGTGCTGGTGCTGACACTATTTGAGGGCGAGCAATGGGGCGTTATGAAAGAGCCGCCAAAACCTCTCTAAAGGAGGCCACTGCATTAGCATCTGGCATAATCACAACAGTCAGACATGATCTTCGTAGAGAAGAGGTACGGCTGGAAGAAGAAATGCGTGATAGAGTAGAATCCATCCAATCGATTTTGAATGAAGTTGCAAGTATCCAGGATGCAATAATTGCTGGGTCTTCTGAAATCAAAAAAGAATTGGAGAAAGCCAAGAAAAAACTCGTTAAATACGGCGATAGAGAACTGATGGTAACTCAAATTATAGGCGCTGCAAATAGGTTAGGAGAGTTGCGCTCTTTACACCTTGACGCAGTAAATCGAATCCAAGGTGCTTTGGCTCGACCACCTTCTGCTGTTGATATTATCGAGAGAATGACGAAGGATTTACTGAAATTATCTGGCTCATGGGAAGCATCTGCCCGTGAAATAGATGAATCAATCTCAGATGTAGTAGATGCGAACGCTCCAATCGAAATGATCGAACTTCAAAGAGAGTTGTCAAACAATGGATATGATTTGATTCTTGCTGGTGATGACAGAGGTCCAGAAAACATCGAAAAATGTCGAGCAAAAATCAGAGAGTTGTCTGGGGAAGAAATCTCGGAAGATTAGATATGATCTTCTTCCTTAAACAGAGGAGCATAAATTCTATCCTCTGATAATCTTCCTTCATTTACCAGTTCATCGATGTATTCGTCCATCAACCGCTTCATTCTTCCGCGTTTTTCCTCTTCAGGAGTTTCCTTTGCAATTTTCAAAATCTGTTGCCAATTAAAGACTAGATTTTGAGCTCCGGAATGGCTTTCTTCGAGGGGGAATATCCTTTCAACACTCGTAGTTACAGTACCGTCTCTGCTCACTGTTTCCAGGATGATATCTATCCTTGGTTCAGAATCTTTCGGGCCTTGATGTTCATCGCCTCCCGAGAACGTTTTCCATTCCTTTAGAGGATTTTCTGAGCCTAGGGATTTACCTCTGTTTCCAACATCTTGTAGAATAGATCGAACTTTCCTTTGTTCGACAATCAATCCGATTTTATCTCTTAGATTCTCTTCAATGCTATCCAGAACTGTTAACTCGAGTCGCAAAGACAGTGCTGCTCCAGCATCGATGACCTTGGAGAACCTAGATGCCGGAAAATCCTTTCTTGTAAGTAGAACAGTATATCCTTCCAAAGGAACAGGAATGAATCTTGACCTTACGTCATCTTGCCTTTGCATACCTAGTGTGTGCCTTCTAGGCTTAGATGGGAGTGAAGAATGAAGTGTTCTAGTGGTAATAAATCCATCAATTTCTCCTTTGCCCCTCAGGTCCTCTAGCCATTCCACTCTTTCAAACAAATCATCTGGAATTCCTTCCAAATCATCGGCCAACTGAACGTCTAGATCCTTTCTTGAGCGAATCATCTGCCTCTTTAGAATTTCACAATCTGCGATAATTACTCCATTTTTTGGAATATATTCCGGCTTATCTTCTCCCACTAAAACACGTGTCGGTTCTCTTCTTGGCAAAACTAAGCTGGCTGATAGATTTTTGATACGTTTATCAAACCACCATTCTCCAGAAACTGGTACGATATCTCCATGCCCATCGATTAACAAATCAATGGCTGTATCAAGGTGCGGAACCTGCTTTGCTACCAAATCTAAGCCGTCTGGTGAACTGTTAATGAATTTCTGAGCGTGAGTGCTAACTCCGTCTCCAGCTTCGGGACAAATTAGTATCTCAAAGCGGTCTTCTTCACTCATCCAATCACCTCGGCCGGCAGTTGCCGGCAACCGTGGGGCGTCCGCCACTCGTTAAGAAGGCGACCCTTGTGGGGGGTTCCATGGAGGACAATGCGGCACTCGACAGGATTGACGAGATGAGAGATTTGGTTAATGCCAATCTCGAATCAATCATCGATGAGCAGTCTGCCGTTTTTGGTGAAGTTGCTGCTGTATCTGGTCAGGTTGTAATGGCTGGTGGCAAAAGAATTAGGCCAATCATGGTGATGTTGGCATATGAATTAGCAGAAGGTGAAGACTTGGATGAAATTATACCGTTTGCAATGTCTAACGAATTTATCCACACCGCGAGTTTGGTTCATGATGATATCAATGATGAATCTTTAACTCGTAGGGGTGAAGATACAATTCATGCAAAATTTGGACAGGCAAAAGCGATTATAGCAGGGGATTGGTTATTTTCACAAGGTTTCGGTCTAGGGGGTAGATATGACAAAGCTGTTGTCGATGTAATGGCGCATTATTGTTCAAGATTAGCAAGTGCAGAATTCACTCAAATCGACCACATTCTTGACTTGTCAACCACTCCAGAAGACTATCTTGAAATCGTCAAGGGAAAGACAGCAGGACCATTCGCTGCAGGATGTAAGGGTGCTGGATTAATCGCAAAAGCTAGCGAAGAGGCATGTGAAAAATTGTTTGAATTCGGGATGCAGATCGGTATCGCATTCCAATTAGTAGACGATTTGTTGGATATCCGAGGAGATGAGCGAATGGGCAAACCTCGAGGTTCAGATATTTACGAAGGAAAAATGACATTGCCAATAATTCACGCTCTAACTATTCTCCACGGGGAACAAAGAGCACGCCTTGCAGAAATCATTCACAATTTTGAGGATTCACTATTCGATGAACTAATCTCTTTGCTAAACTTCGGAGACAGCCTCAGTTACACAGAGATTTTGATCCAAAACCACTTGGAAAGAGCCATGTTAAATTTGGATTATTTCCCAGATTGTGATGCAAAGCAATTGCTTAAACATCTAGTCGAACTGATAAAGAATCGGCACAAGTGAGGTTTTGATTTGTCAGGAGAATTTGACCACGATGTAATCGTAATCGGCGGCGGGCCCGCTGGTAGTACGGTTGCTAGGTATACTGCATTAGGCGGTGCCAAAGTGCTGGTTGTAGATGGTAGGGACCCAATTGGAACTCCATTACAATGTGGAGAATTAGTTCCAACAAATGACGAGATGCGAAGGCTGTGCCCTGATGTTCCTGATATGGATGATCTGTTTAGAACTCCTAAATCTGCAATATCTCGCCGTTCAACGAAAATGCATTTAGTTCCGCCATCAGGGAAACCATTGAAATTTGATTTCGATGGCTATGTGCTAAATCGGGTTGTCCATGACGAGTTTTTGGTCGATTTGGCAAAAGAATCTGGAGCAGAGTTTTTGGTCGGCACACGAGTCTCTAAAGTCGAAGGAAATTCGGTAATTCTGCGAGATGGAAAAATAATTTCAGCCAAGATAATCGTAGATGCAGGTGGGCATAACGGGCCAATAAGGAGAGATTATTGGACAGAAAAATCGACTAAAATACCTGTTAAATTTGCACTGATGGATGGTGACTTTGGCGATGCAGTAGAACTCCATTTCGGTTCTATGGCTCCTGGAGGTTATGCTTGGATGTTCCCTAAATCAAGTGGGGCTAATATCGGATTAGGAATTCAGAGAAGTTTTTCTAAAGGTCGCACCTTGAATCAATATACAGATGATTTCATTTCAAAATATGACGGAGATATAACATTCAATGGAGCAGGTTCTCTTCCAATGTCTGGAACAATAAAGAAATTCGTCAAAGGCAATTATGTGCTTGTAGGCGATTCTGCAGGAATGGTATTGCCATCAAATGGAGCAGGTATCACGATTGCGATGATCGGAGGAAGAATCGCTGGACAAGTTATTGCAGAGCATTTCAAATCAGGCATACCACTCGAAGAATACGAGAAAAGATGGAAAAAGCAGATGGGTAAAGTTATGCGTAATTCTAAGCGTTCATTCAAAATTGGAAGTATGTTATTCAGATTACCCGATTGGATTCTGAATCTGATGTTTAACCGATTAACTAAGGGGATTATATGGAGAGCTGTAACTTGTCGGCGTATGTTTTGGGTAATCTGAAATTAATCAAAACTGCTAAAATCCGATAGAATCTCTAAATTACAAGCGGTTGATTCAAGTGATTTGTATGCAAGGGGTAGACATGCACCGAGATGACCAAGCGGTAAGCCCAGTCATCGCTACTGTGCTTTTACTCGCCATCACAGTTCTACTATCAAGTATGGTTTTCGTTATGATGTCAACAACGCTTGACACGGTAGAAAAGGCAGATCCGAAAGCTTCAGTGTCTGTACGGGCACTTTCGAATGGATATCATGTTGTTTCAATTACAAGTATTGATCAATCACTGGATCCATCAAAGGTTGAATGGTCAATAGTCAATCAAACAGGACAGAGTATCAAAGAACACTATGGTTTTGTTGACGATTCAGATGTCTATGGTACAGTTGGCTCAAATATTTCATTTCATGATCGAGATGCGGGATGGTCAATCACTAAAGGAGATTATTTCGTAATTAATTGTGAAGAAATTGAATGCGATTCAGGAAACCACATTTTCCAATTAGTGGACAAAGGAAGCAATACGGTGTTGGCTAAGATTAAGTTGCCAATTTCTGATTAACCGCCAATGAATGACATCTCTACCTTTTCCTTTACCGATTCGCCACGAGTTTGGGAATAGGCATCATCTCTTTGTGACCAAATACTTCTGACCGCTTCTGAGATTTGTTGCTTTGTTGCATCCATTCTGAGTAATGATTTCAGGTCGTTTCCCTTAGATGCGAATAAGCAAGTGTATAGCGAACCATCTGCACTGATTCTTGCACGATTACAATCTCCACAGAATGGTTTTGAAACGCTTTCAATAAATCCAATCTCTTGACTTCCTCTAATGTATCGATTCGCAACTTCTCCAACATGATTCGGCTTTACAGGTTGCAGATTCTCTAACATCTCTCTCATCATTTCACCAGTTATCACTTCATCATTATTCCAAGAATTGGTCTCACCAACATCCATGAATTCAATATAACGAACTACTACATCGGTCCCTACGAACCTCTCTGCCACTTTTTCGACTGAATGCTCGTTGTATCCTGCCCGAATGACAGTGTTGACCTTTACCGAAAGTCCAGCCATTCTTGCGGCTTCAATGCCGCGCAGCACTGTTTCTGGAGTTTCATTTGTATCACCCATTGCTTGGAATGTTTCAACATCTAGGGCGTCAAGTGAAACTGTAACTCGATTCAAACCAGCAGAAGCTAAGTCTGATGCGAATCTCTCTAGAAGAATTCCATTGGTTGTCATTGCCAAATCTAGTTCCTTGGGCAACATTTCGATGAATGAACAAACGTCTCTCCTCAACAAAGGCTCGCCACCAGTTAATCGCACCTTAGTCAATCCCAAAGGAACAAGCGACTCCACTATTGTAGTCAATTCTTCATAGGATAGTATTTCCTTTTTTGCAAGGAATTCGTGCGAATCAAAATGTTCCCTGGGCATGCAGTATCGACATCTCATGTTGCAACGATCTGTGAGTGAAATCCTTAGGTCACGCAAAGGCCGATTTAGCGTATCTGTGACCATGTTAGTGCTACTCCAAAGACGCACTTCAATGTGCGCATTGGATGCCTTCTTCTCCTAGTGCCTCTTGGCTCATATTACGGGAGGGGTGCTAATGCCTGAATCTAATGAGGAAAGCGGTGGAAGAGATTTGCTTGAAATTGAGCCAAGCATTCTTTCAGGTACGCTGAAATTGCCTCCATCGAAAAGCCATTCAATGCGTTGGTTAACACTCGCAAGCATGGATAAATCTCCAACAAAGATCGAGATGTGGGAGGTTGGAGAAGATGTTCAAGCGATGATAGATTGCTTGACTAAGTTGGGAATAGTTTGGGACGGTTTAGTTATGACAGGTGGCAAATTCAAACCTCCAACTGGTGTTTTGGATTGTAAAAACAGCGGGACCGCCCTTCGTTTTTTAATTGCCCAAGCAGCTACATGTGACTTTCCAGTGACTCTTGATGGCGACGCAAGTCTACGAGCAAGGAGTTCCTTACAACTTATAGACTCTTTAGATATTAATGTCGAGCATTATTCAAATGAATCGGAATGTCCTCTAAAATTGAAGGGCCCATTCTCTACCGAATCAGTCATAATTGATGTGTCAAAAACATCGCAATTTCATTCCGCATTGATGCTTATGTCTCCACGTACAAATGGATTCACAATCGGTACAAAAGGAGATGCAGTGTCTCGAAAGCATTCAGAATTAACTTGGGATTTATGTCAAAAGACCGGTGCAACAAAACCTGGAGAGCCATGGATTGTTAATTGTCCCGATGTAGTCATTCCATCTGATGCTTCAATGATGGCTTTTGCTAAATTAGCGGGATTAGGAGTTGAGAATGGTCCAGACGCTTCCGATACAATTGGGCATGACTTGGAAAATAAATTCCTTCGCGATTCTAACGATTTGATCACTCCAATGACCGCATGGCTTGCTTTAGGGGAAGGTGGAACAATTAGTGGAGCCAAACATGCAGCTTTCAAGGAATCGAACCGGATTACGAAAACAGCAGAGTTGCTATCTAAGTTTGGGATAACATCCGTAATCAATGAAGATGGCATTACAGTTCCAGGCGGCCAACAACCGATTAGACCTAAGGGCATAGTTGAGACATATGGTGATCATCGAATTCAGATGACCGCGGTTCTGTTGGCATCAATATGTGGAGGAGTGATCGAGGGTGCTAATTTACACAAAGTGGCATGGCCTTCTTTCCTAGAGCAACTAGTCAGTCTTGGTCTGAATCTCAAAATTCAACCGTGACGCCCGAAATGGTGATCCAGAGCATTCAATGGAATCCTCATTGCTGTTGGCCTTCCATGTACACAAGCCCAAGGGTTTGGGATTCTACGCATGTCATCAAGCAATCTTCTCATCTGAGACAAATTTAGTTTTTCATTTGCTTTTACTGCACCTCTGCATGCATTGAGAAATGCAAGATGGTCCTTGCGCTGTTCGATGGTCTCTATTGGTGCTCCATCCTCGCTCATGTCCAGCAAAATATCATGTATGAATGGTTCTAATTCGCTTGCAGATAGTAGAGCAGGGGCACTAGTTATAGAAAATCCAGCAGCCTTCTTTTCTATTACGAAACCTATGTCGTTCAAATCATTTATTCTCGCTTCTAATCTTGCAATTTGTCTAGCATCAAGATCTAATGACACAGGAGTAATTCTCTCCTGAGCCTGCCATAGACTATCATTATGCCTCAATCTCTCATATCGCACTCTTTCATGCAAAGCATGCTGGTCGATTAGCAATAATTCCTCCTCGGCCTGAACCAGGATATATGAATCAGCAAATTGTGCCAGAGGCTCCATTACAGGGAGGTCATTTATCACAGGACCAAGGGGTTCAGTGTTGTCAATATCTTCTGTTTGCCCACATCCCGCATGCCTGTGTAATTCTCTTTCTCCAATCGATAAAGCGGGGGCGATTGCTTCGATTCCAGTAATAGTGGTTTGAGAAGCTTCAGACTGCGATATAGGTCGTGGCTTTTCCTTCTTGATTTCAACTGGCTTGTCTCCAGTGAGCGAAATTTGTGCAGTTTGTGCCCACGCAGGTTTCTCGACGACTCTTCTTTCTTCAGTTTGAGGGGCTAATGAAGTAATTCCAGTTATTCCTCCACTCGATTCAGGTTCTGTCGGAGTAGATTCGAGAGTGTATGCAATACTACGTTCAAGTCTTTCCAACACTCTCCACGAATTTCTTAATCTGACTTCTCGCTTGGTAGGATGTACGTTTACATCTACTTCATCGTTTGGTAAATCAAGAAGTAGAACTGCTACTGGATGCCTACCTTGCATCAATCTAGTACGATATCCTCTTCTAATCGATTGCAAAAATGGCTGAGCAGCAACAGGCCTCCCATTAATCAAAACATGAATCTCATCGCCTTTCCCTCTAGTAATATCAGGGGTAGAGACCCAACCTGTCCATTTTTCCTCACCAGGCGCATCTGAATCGCCTGGTGGCGCTGAAATTGGAATCATCTTTCCTGCTTGTCTTCCTAGAATGTCGTACAAACGATCTTCCATCTCATCTACAGCAGGTACTTCCAAAATCGTTTTTTCATCGCTAACTAATCTGAAACCAACCTCAGGGTGGCTTATTGCGTGCGAGACCACAACATCGACGATTTTACTTGTTTCAGTAGCGGGTCGACGCTGGAATGCCAGCCTTGCAGGTTGATTAGCAAATATATGAGAAACTTCAATTGAGGTTCCTTCTGCAATTCCTACGGGCTCGATTTTCCCTTTGTTTCCATTATCCATTATGATTATTCGGCCTTCAGTACCTTGAGGTCTGCTTGATATTGAGAGTTTGCTAACCATGCCTATACTGGCTAATGCTTCACCTCTAAATCCCAAAGTCCCAATTGCGGCTAAATCTTTCTCATTAGACAGTTTACTAGTTGCATGTCTATCAAGGGAGAGAGACAAGTCATTTTCGTGAATACCTGAGCCATCATCTGTTATTCTGATTAAATCAAATCCTCCACGCTCAATTTCAATGGTAATGCGAGATGATTCAGCATCGATGGAATTTTCGATTAATTCCTTTACAACCTGGGCAGGTCTCTCAACAACTTCTCCCGCGGCAATATGTCCGATAGTTCGGTCATCTAGTTGTTTTATTCTAGATGGTTGATTCATTTTTCATCCTCCATTAATTTGAGTAGTTCATATAGAGCATCGTGAGCTTGTCTTGGGCTCAGAGTATCCGGGTCAATGCTTGATATTGCTTGTTTTAATGCTTCACCCAATGCATCTTTCTCGACTTTGACTTGCGGTTGTCCGACAAATCCCATCAAAGAAGACTGACCTGCATTTCTGGCAGTTGGTGCGCCCTTTTCTCCAGCCTTGGCACCTTGTGCTTGTCGCTCCAAGAATCCTAAAAGGTCACTGGAACGTTCAACAACATGCCTCGGAAGACCTGCCAAAGCAGCTACTTGCACTCCATAAGAATCGTCACAAGGTCCATCTGAAACTGTATGAAGGAATTTCAACTCACCGTCAGATTCTGCAACCTGGACGTGCACATTTACTAGACCTTCTGCGTCACCTTCCAATCCGATTAATTGATGATAATGGGTTGCGAAAAGTGTCCTTGCACCTATTCGTTTACAGATATCCTCAGTCACCGACCAAGCAATAGATAATCCATCGAAAGTAGAGGTGCCTCTACCGATTTCATCCAATAGCACTAGTGATTTATCGCTCGCTCTCTTCAAAATATGAGCTACTTCCATCATTTCCATCATAAATGTTGAGCGGCCCCTACGAATATCATCAGAAGCTCCAACTCTAGTGAAAATCCTGTCAACCAATCCTATTTGTGCACTATCTGCTGGAACGAAAGAGCCACATTGTGCTAAAACTGAAAGTAGCGCAGCACAGCGTAAGTGGGTAGATTTACCCCCCATATTTGGGCCAGTAATCAATAGGAAACGTCGCTTTTTGTCAAGTCTGAGATCATTGGGGACAAACCCACTTTGAGCCTCTAAAACCGGGTGCCTTAGGCCTTTGGCAACCAATCTTTCATCTTCAAAAATTGAAGGCCTTGTCCAAGAACGGTTTCTAGCAATCTCAGCAAAGCACTGCAAAACATCTATTTGTGCAACATTGGAACTAATCATTCCTAAGGTTCTACACCTTTCTCTGCACCTATCTCTGAGGTCTCTAAACATATCATATTCGATTGCGTTGGCTTTAGAATCAGCGGTAACGAGTTTGTCTTGCCACTCAACTAATTCTTCTGTAACGTAACGGTTGCCGTTGGTCATTTGTTGTCGTCTATTCCACTCTTCTGGAACTTTAGACAGGTGTGTTTTTGTTACCTCTATGTACCACCCAATCTGTCGATTATGCCTGACTTTAAGGGAAGGTATCTCTAATCTAGCTCTCTCCTTTATCTCAAGATCCTTGAACCATTTATGACCCACCGCAGCGGCCTTTCTCAATTCGTCTAGTTTAGCGTCGATACCTTCTCTGACTATTCCACCATCTCGCAATGAGAGAGGTTGTACATCATTGAGATTTGCTTGGATATCAATTCTCATCATTTCTAGAACGTCTAGGTCTGCAGACAATTTGCTAAGTAAAGAGTCATCTACTTCCATGCAGAGTGCCTTCAAACGAGGCATTCTTTCCAGTGCTAAACCTATTGCAACTAGGTCGCGTCCTCCAGAACGATTGTAGGAAAGTTGAGTTGCCAATCTCTCCATGTCTCTCAATCCTTTGAGGCTATTACGCAAGTCGTCTAAACGCCTAGATGATCTTGCCAAAGATGCTACTGCATCTTGTCTTTCAACAATTTTATCTTTGTTTGCCAGAGGACGTAAGAGCCAGTGTTTGAGCGTCCTTCTGCCCATTGAAGTACGGCATTTGTCAATAGCTCCTAGTAAGGATCCTTCCTTTTCTCCAGCCAATGTTTGAGTAAGCTCCAAATTACGAAGTGTAGTTTGGTCAAGGATCATATTTCCTTCAGGACGCATGATTTCGATTTCTCTAAAATCGATTGAATCAACTATATGCATGGCTGCTAGGTAATCTGCTGCCAGCCCAGCAGCATCCATGGCCAGAGGTGAATCTCCAAGGTCAATATGTCCTAAATCCGCGACTTCAAGGATCTTTTTGAGAGCATCTTGTCCCTTTCTACGCGATGAAGTATGTTGAGAAAGTGTGACTCCGTCGATTTGTGAAATTACATTCCTAACTTCTTCTCGTTCAGCATCTCTTGGCGAGAAGACCAACTCTCTTGGATTGCTTCGAAGTAAGTCATCCAGAAGTCTAGACCATCTTTCATCCCCTCGATGCTCTACAGTCCAAACATGTCCCGTAGATGCATCCAGAATCGCAAGGCCTACTCCATCTGCCTTGAGTGATATTGCCGCCAATCCTGCAACATCATCAGTTCCAATCAGACTTTCTTCGTATAGCGAACCAGGCGTGTATATTCTTGTCACTACTCTTTCGAGTAACTTAGCGCCTTCTCTGAGTTCTTCTTCCTGTTCGGCTACGCAGACTTTGTGCCCAGATTGTAGCATCTGTCGTAGATTATCCTCTAGTGCATGCCAAGGAAAGCCCGCCATAGGAATTGGTTCTGATGCCTTTTTGTCTCTACTTGTCAAAGCTAGGCCTAAGACCTCTGAAGCAACAACTGCGTCATCATGAAACTGCTCATAGAAATCACCCATTCGGAAAAATAGTACAGAATCTGGATGTTCTGCTTTGATGTCCATATATTGGTCCATCATACCTCTTTTCGCCATCGGGACACATCCATTGCTTGCGCTAGGGTGTTCACACCTTGAAGGGGGTTCGTAAATGATGCCCTTGATATTCATTCATTCCTGCCGAATGAATGGTAAATGAATCAGAAAACTTCTCCCTTACGGATAGCCTCGAAAATATTCCATCCCATGATTGAAAATATTAGGATTGAAACTAACATGAATCCTAGATCTAGGATTCCTCTTAAGCTTGTAAAGGAGTTGCGAGCATTGCTATCTATAGACAATGCAGAAGGGTTATCAGAATTGTCAGTGCCATGAATTGAAATCATTCCATCTTCATCACAGGTGACATAAGACGGCAAAATTCCAAGAGGTTCTGGTAATTTTTCAATGCTTATTTCGGAATCTGAGATGATTACTACAGTGTTAGAACCGATTCCTCCGAATAGCCAGACATCGCCATTATTATCTCCGACAGCAGCATAGCTGGAAATTCCTAGTGAAGTAACTTCACCGTCAGTTATTGAAATTGAGTCAGAAGTCCCTGTTGCAATGTATCCTTCATTTGTAGCGAAGAGGCCATGAATTGCGCCTTCATTGCCCATGTGAACAATCTCAATGGCAGGTGCGTTTGTTCCATCCCAAGTCACATGCAGAACCAATTCATACATTGGTGGCGAGGTTGGATTAGATCCCAGCCAGTTTGCTGGTGCTTGCCAAGAACCGCCTACTAGCCAACCGTCTTCTGTTGGAAGCATAACATCAAGGTGCATATTTCCTTCATGGTCTGAAATTACAGGTTCAGGGTTAGATTCTCCAAACCACATTGCTGCTAAAGCATCACTGGTGCCATCTTGGACAACCATAAGAATGGCCAAGTTTTTGCCAGATACTTGGGTTGCAGTAATATTTTCACCGATAGGGAATTGACACCAATTATTGTCACAATCGGGGCTTCCATCTCCGATGAAACCAAGCATTCCTTCAGTGCCCAAGCAAGCGAGTGTCATGTCACCATATTCTTCAAGGCAAGTGGCATACTGAGCATTATTTTCCATTTCATCGTAGGTTATTCTAATTCCATCATCTGCCTGGTAAAGAATTGAATCGCCAGTAGAGTCCATTACAATGCCGTCAACATCTAGAGTGCTGCCGTCATGAACTCCCGACAAGTCACTAGACCAATCGATTAGCACAGCGCCAATAATCACAATAATACTAAATGCAGCAAACGATAACCACTGGTGTTCAGATTCCTCTTCAAGGAGCCTTCTCCAGCCTGACATCAACTCCCCTAAGAGCGCTCCATCCATGACCTTTCCCCTTCGGGGACTTGATTGAATTACATCGGTATGGTCATATAGGGACGGTGGGTCGCAAACTCGCCCGGAGGTATCAAGCATGGCACGTAAGCCCGCAAAGATGTACCGCAGACTCAAAGGTCCTGCATATACTCGACGCAAGTATATTGGTGGTGTTCCAAACAACAGAATTATGCAATTCCACGTTGGAAACCGCCGTGCTGCGGAGACAGGAGAGTTCCTGATGGAACTGAACCTCATCGCTGATGAGTCCTGCCAAATTAGACACACTGCATTAGAAGCAGCCCGTGTTATTTCCAACTCTACAATCAGAAAAGTAGCTGGTGCACAAAACTACGCACTTAGAATCCACACCTACCCTCATCACGTTCTTCGTGAAAACAAGCAGGCTACCGGTGCAGGTGCTGACCGTGTTTCTCAAGGTATGCGTTGTGCATTCG
>MDSX01031533.1_pt1 | contig 15609 bp, 11 predicted proteins | sample 811141 | NCBI WGS metagenome assembly MDSX01 (sample SAMN05326642, study PRJNA326480) | marine metagenome | isolation source: seawater | place: Atlantic Ocean: South East | collected 2010 | reverse complement strand
CTCTCGCGGCGAGGCCGGCATTGCGCATCTGCCATCCGCTGACGATTTTGCCTTGTTCATTGACTGCACTGTTAGCCCAGGTCTCCCAAGGATTGTTGCCATCAAACCCGTGACTTCGGAGATAGTCACTATAACCAAGGTCTGCCGGCAGGATAGGGTCAGGGTAAAGTCCGGCAAAGAGTTCATAGGGCGTGAACCCGTTATTGCGAAGGCATTGTTCTTGTTCTGACCCTTCGGCTACCTGAAACCGCATTGCAGCGGCGGTATTGAATTTGCCCTCAGATTTACCGACAACCACTGCCTGCATACCGGTCCCCCGAAGATAGTCCCCTAGCGTCAGTTCGCCAATCCGAAGAGGATCTTCATTGGCCATGACGCCGTGGGAAGAGACGTACCGGCCGGTGTAAAAACTTGCCCTGGACGGTCCGCATAGAGGATCCTGGCAGTAGGCGCGATCAAACCGCACCCCCTGTGCGGCGAGCGCATCGATATTGGGAGTTTCAAGGTGAGGGTGGCCAGCACACGACAGATAATCCGCGCGTAACTGGTCACACATGATAAAGAGGATGTTCATTCGGAACAGAGTTTCCTTTTGACTGAAGTAAGTATATGCATATCTTCCGGTTTCTACCGGGGGCGGCGATCGGGATACATTGAACGAACGTAAGGTTAATTGCCGCGCCAACTTACGAGAAGAGCCTTTTATTGGATAAAGTCCCGCGGGCCGGCCTTTTGCGTTGTTAGTACAGCGCTTAATTAAAAGAGGGATTAATTGTCTCAGCCGAGCACCGCAACCGGGTAGAGGCCCGGAAGAGTCAAAAAGAGGGGCAATTAATAAACTACATTATGGGAGTCCATGACTTGAGTTCTCAGAGAATTTCGAGAGTTACCATCGAAATAGCACGCATAATTTTCTCAGCTGTTTAAATCTATATTAAGAAAAAGATGAACGTTGCTATCAAGTGGAATATTGTCTCTGAAGCCAATATCGACGCGCAGTTGGATTAATTCAATAACAACAGGATAAGCAGTTTATTTAGTTAGCTTGACGTTCGTCAGTAGGCCGATAGATCTATCGCTGAATAGCTTTAAATAGCTAATCTTACAGCCCTACTTCAATAACTTCCTCGCGAGAAAGTTATAAAAATCAGAAACGGTGCCGGCCTCGAAGTCTTTTGATCCCAATGGAGCAGTGCCAAGGTGATTGGACTTCAATCCCAAAGCGACCTGGCTAAGTTGGACATGATCCTCAGCCATTGTTCGTTTAAACAGGTCGACTGATGCTTGGAGTTTAGGATCTGCACCATCCTCTTCAAGAAGAGCGATGCCTTGCGTTACGCGTACTTTGTCGACCCCTTCCGGTCGCAAATAGAGGTAAGACACTTTGTGCCCTGCCACCCCTGCAACATGGAATGGCGGAATAGCAAACATTACCGAGCGAGTTCTTTCCTCTGGAAGCAAGTCGGGATGATATTTGCCTCGTTGAGGTAGGTCCGCAGGAAACCCAGAGTAAAATCCAAAGTAGTTATCGCCGGGAGGGAAATGCTGACTAAGCCGGGTTGGAGTTACGGGATGCAGCGTCTCCCGATGTACGCTGGACAAGTGATATCCCTCCATAAAGTTTTCAGCGAGACATTTCCAGTTGCAGTTCCAAACGGATTCTTCACTGTAACGTTCAACCATGTCATCCATATGATGACGTTCTAGCATGGAATCTAGTCCAGAAAGCTGATCCCTTAAATTGGCGGCTGCCCCATCCAAGTTCACATAAATAAATCCACCCCAAACTTCGGTCGCAAATGATGGAAGTCTGCATTCCTTCGGATCGAAGTCGGGACGTTTATCGACTAACGGGGCGTTGCGAAGCGCGCCATCTAGCTCATAAGTCCAGGCATGATAAGAGCAAATCAGGCTCTGCCTGTTTCCTTTTCCATGCATGATAACCGAGCCGCGGTGACGACATACGTTGGATAGGATTTTTATCTCATCGACTGTTGTTCGAATGATGATCAGAGGTTCATCGAATAGAACAGTTGTGAAATAGTCACCTTGGTTTGGAATTTGATCAGTTCGGCCGAGACAGACCCATTGACTGCGAAAAAGACGTTCTTTTTCGAGTTTGAAGACTTCTTCAGAGGTATAAAAATCTGGCGGCATACTCCTTGCCAGATCATAGTTGATTTCCTCATAACTACGCAGGTGATCAAGTATGTTTGAAAGATTCATGCTCATGCTGATCGAATTTTAGAATGAGAGATTTTGGATATCACGATAAAATTATGACATAAATAAATAGATCTGGGTTCTGCAACACTTGAGTAAAGTTCTAGGAGGGGTGAGATGAGGCCAAGAGCGAAAAACAGATCTCGCGAAAGTAGCCGACGTTTAAAGGCTGAGCGGCAAGCTACGGCCCAGAATGTTGATAGCAAGCTGCCGAAGAAATTGTTTCTCGAGACGGTAGGCGTAGACCGCTCAAAATTAATCCACGATGCGGTAAAAAAAGTCTTATGGGAAGTTGGCGCGATATATGAGCATGTACCGACACAGCAAAAGTTGATTAACGACTATGGCTGCCGGGAGATTGATGGGGAGCGAATTCAAATACCGCCTGATCTAGTTGATAAGGCTCTATCGACTGTACCAAGCCAAATCAAACTATATGACCTCAATGGTCAAGAGCGCGTTGACACATCGTCGGAGATCCCAAGTTTTTGCCCTGGGCATAATTGTGTCCAGATACTAGATCACAGAACCGATAGTTTACGTCCTGCACGCCTAGACGATATTCGTTCTACAGCAAGATTATGTGAAGCACTACCTAATATCGATGTAGTTTGCTCTCTTGGCTATCCTAGCGAAGTCGCACCAGAAGACGAGGTTACTGAATGCACGCGAGCGATGTATGAGAACTCTACAAAGCCCGCGGCGCTTTTGGCTCATGACGAGTTTATTCAGGAACGAATGATGAAGATTGTGGCTGACATAGCCGGGGGCTGGAATCGAATCACGGAAAAACCGGTCTCGATCGAACTCATGGGCCCGGTTTCACCTCTCAAGCTACCAGCTGAGTTATGTATACGTTTGACCAATTGCGCAAGATGGAGAGTGCCCGTCGTATGTTATCCAGCAACATTCCCTGGTATGTCGTCGCCGATTTCCATAGCAGGCGCGATTGTCCAGTCCTCGGCGGAGGCAATCGCCGGGATCCTGATTCATCAACTTGAAGAACCCGGGGCACCTGTAATGAGTGGATCAGCCATCCTGCCGATGGACTTGCGACAGGCGAATTTGGCATATGGGTCACCTGAGTACATGCTTTCTGGACTCGGTGCTAGTGAATACTTTAACTACGCAGGTATTCCCGCGTGGGTCGGAGCGGGTTGCTCCGACTCCCATCAGTTTGATGCTCAGGCGGCCGCCGAGGCAGGTGCAAATCTTGCAATCGCCGCACTCGCAAACGCTTCATTTGTTCACAACCTGGGGTTTTTATCCGGCGGACGAACAGGCTCTCTTGAGATGTTGACCCTATGTGACGAGTTGATTGGTTGGACGAGCAAGATGGCGAATGGGTTAGACGTCAATGCCGAAACCTTGGCCGTCGAAGTGATTCAGCGGGCAGCGCCAGATAATGAATTTCTCACCGACCCTCATACGCAAGACCGATTCTTAACAGAGAGTTGGTATCCAAAACTCTCCGATAGATCAGATTCTGAGGCGTGGCAGAAAGCGGGATCACAGGACATGAGAGCTCGGATAAAGCAAAAAATCCACGACGTTCTTCATTAATCAGCCACGACATTTGAAGCGAGGTTTAGTCTTACTGAAAGACATTATCTTTTGTCACCAGGTGCTTGCGAGCTGCGAGAGTGCTTCGACATCGTGAGTCACGAGAACTTTTTTAACTGCCGGTCTGGCCAAGACTGTTTTCATTAGGCGCCGAACATTGGGAAGAGGGTCAAACGTGCTAGGTTGATTTTCTTTCCATATAGCCTGCATTATGAAAAGCATATCGCAGATGCTATAGCGACATCCCAAGAAATACGGACCCGGTAAAATTGACTCGTCTAGATATTTCCATATCTTTTCTAGAATATCTAGTGAGGCCCCCATTAGTCGCTTTTGCATTGCCCGATCGTCGGGAAAGTATTTATCTGGATCAAATTGAATGAGTACTTCCGGTTGAAAAGTACTCATTAAGAAAAACAGCCATTGAAAGGCCTGCGCTCTTTCTTGTCCAATGTCAGACGGTAAAAAATTTCCCCCTTCTTTTTCTGCTAGATAAACCATCGTCGCGGCGGATTCAAATAGAGGTCCATCGGGTGTTACGAGCAATGGAACTCGCCCATAAGGATTGAGTTCTAAAAATTCTGGAGGGAATTCGCGAGGTTTGTGCACATTGAACCAAACAACTCGATAATTAAGTTTTAACTCCTCAAGTAACAAATGGGTCGTCATTGCGTAGGAGTTATGGTGAGCGTAAAGGACGTATTCAGTCATTTTCCATCCGCGGTTCTCTTCTGCCTCAAAAAATCTGGTGATCACGGTAACGAATACGTATTGAGTTTGATCTATAGGACATCTTCGATTAGATCATCTAACTTCGTTAACCTAATAGAAAATTACCTAAGACTTAATTAACCTTACTAATTATTTTAAGAAAATTTAAAATTATATTAAATAGGCATTTGAATATAATGGTTTTAAAAATTTGTTAAATTTTATCGGCAAAATAATTTGAAATGCCCTAATATTTTGCCCCTAGGGAGAGCGGTAGAGATCCGTAAACACTCCCTCTAACTCACATTCTTGCTAATTTGGAGGAGACAATGACAAAAAAATCAGAACGTTCTGGCAAGCTTGGTAAGCATTATGCGGGGATTACGCGACGTGAATTTACTCGTCGTACTGCTGCCCTGGGCGTTAGTACCGCATTCGCAGGAACCGTTGGTGGTGTAACGGGGATTTTCTCGGAGAGTGCAAAAGCGTCGCCAAAAACAGGTGGTCACTTGAGGCTGGGTATGGCGCAGGGCAATACTAGTGACACGCTAGACCCGGCGCTTATGGTTACTGAGGCAACAAACCTAATTAACTACAACTGTAAGAATTTTCTTGCCGAGACCGATCACAACGGCGCTCTTGTGCCTGAGCTTGCAGAATCTTGGGAAGCTGATGGTTCTCCACTGAGGTGGGTGTATAACCTCAGAAAAGGAATAAGTTTCCATGACGGTAAACCTTTTAGTGCGGAAGATGTGATCGGTACTATCAACTACCACATTAGTGAAGAGTCGAAATCTGCGTTGCGATCTATCCTTAAAAATATACAAGAGATGAAGGCTGATTCGTCACATAGGATCATCTTTACGCTCGCGGAGCCCAACGCCCATTTCCCATTCCTTATGACATCGCTTCCGATTGACTCGATCAAAGATGGTAAGCCATATGATTTCCGTAATGGCACCGGTTCCTACGTTCTCAAAGAGTTTGAGCCTGGAATTCGGACGATTTTTGAGCGTGACCCCAATAAATGGGAAGACCATGTTGGTTTTTTTGATTCGGCAGAAGCAGTGCCGCTGATCGATACGGCTTCGAGGCAGAATGCTTTGGTGACCGGGGAGGTCGATCTCATTAACCGACCTGATCGAAAGACGTGGAAGCGTTTGGCAAGTGCAAAAGGCGTGGTTGTTGTTCAATACCCGGGTCGACTACATCGGACGTGGCCAATGCATGTAGATACCGCGCCTTATGACAATAATGACGTTCGATTAGCATTGAAATATGCAGTTGATAGGGATGAGCTTAATGACAAGATTCTAAGTGGAACCGGATCAGTCGGAAACGATCATCCTATTAGCCCTGCTTACGCTTACTTTAATTCGGAGTTGCCGCAGCGGACTTACGACCCGGATAAGGCCAAGTTTCACCTGAAAAAGGCGGGAATGGACAATCTAACCGTCACGCTTAGCACTTCTGAAGGAATTTGGCCGGGTGCAGTAGACGCCGCCACCCTGTATAGCGAATCAGCTGCTAAGGCAGGAATTGATCTCAAAATAAACAAAGTGCCTAACGATGGTTATTGGGCCAATATCTGGCTGAAGCATCCGTTCTGCGCGTCCTACTGGAGCGGAAGACCAACTGAAGATTGGATGTTTACTTCTGGTTATGCGGCAGGCGGATCATGGAACGAGAGTCGATGGGCGCATCCTCGTTTCAATGAACTCCTGAAAGCAGCACGTGGCGAGCTGGATGAAAATAAAGCACGCGAAATGTATTGGGAGATGCAGCAACTTTGTAGTGATGAAGGGAGTTCAGTCATTCCGCTGTTTGCCGACTGGCTTGATGCACATTCCGACAAGCTGGCGCATGGTGAGTTGAAAAGTAATCGAGAACTCGATGGTCTTCGTCCTATACGGCGCTGGTGGTTTGTCTAGACCGTATTTTCCATATTAAGTCTGACCAAGGGATGATCCCGCGTCGCAGGATCGCGACGCGGGATTTTGCCAACTGGGACGCCTGCAGCAAATGTATTGTCGATTAGTTGAATAAACCTAATGCAAATACCAGCACGAGTAATGGCGCGCTGATATCTGACCAAGAATCTGGAAGATTTAAACAGGGGTATTTGTAGACCATAAGGGCGGAACGATTCAAGAGTGTCGGTCAAAGCGCGATTTTATTTATTTACACTGGAAAGGCGTCATTTAGTTAGCAAGAGGAATTAGCATGACTGTTTATAAATCAACTTTCCTCTCGTGTGACTTTGATTTCGATGTTTCTGGTAAAAACTATGGATCAGCGCACCTTGATTATTCAGACGATCTCGGCGTATCGCGCGTCTTCCCAATTCCCATAGCCACAATCAGTAACGGGTCAGGTCCAACCATCCTGTTGACGGCAGGTAATCATGGTAACGAGGATGAGGGTCAGTTAATCCTGCGTCGACTTATCCATGAATTAGACCCGACTGAGATCTGTGGGCGAATAATTATTCTCCCCGCATTGAATTATCCCGCCGTTAGATCAAACAGGCGGACCTCGCCGCTTGATAATGGCAATCTAAATCGGAGTTTTCCGGGCGATCCTGAAAATGGGCCTACCTCGGCAATCGCGCGATTTGTTGTTGATCAATTGTTGCCGTTAGCAGATGCAGGAATAGATTTCCATTCGGGAGGGCGTGCAGCGAAATATGTCACTACGAGTTTTCTTTGCACCTGCTCAGATCCAGAAATTTATCGGAAATCATTTGATCTAGCGGAAGCATTTGATGCACCCTATCTATATGTCGTTGACGGGACAAGATCGAAGACGGGCTTTGATCCGGTCGCCCATGATCGACAGGTCCCATTTATTTCCAATGAGCTTGGGGGTGGGTGGATAGACCGCGAGGCCGTCGAGATCGGATATCAGGGTGTTAAAAATGTCCTTAAATATCTCGAAATTGTTTCTGGGTCAGAGAAAAAGGATCGCGATCTTAAAGACACGATTTATCTCGATGCAGTAAATACTGGAGAGGTTATTTCTGCGCCCTACGAAGGTATTTTTGAGGCGAGGGTGGATGTAGGGGAAAGAGTGGAGGCAGGCCAGATAGCCGGTGTGCTGTATTCTCTCGATGAGATAGCGAGAGTGCCTAAAGTATTGAAGTTTGCTAATTCTGGCGTCGTTTGTGTAAAAGCTGTATCGGCGAGAGTGGTTCATGGCAGCCGACTTTTTGTGGTAGTGGAGTCGGTCACGGCTGAAAAAATTCTCGGTTTATCAGAAGCGTAGACAATGTGGAGGGTTTCCACGTAGGGGTTTGTTTCAGCTGAGCTGAGCGATATGATCCTTACGATAGCTGAAAGCCTTAAAAAATGAACAAACTAGTACTATTGCTTTTGCAGCGAGTCGCATTTGCCATTGGCACGTTGTTTATCGTCTCGTTGTTTATTTTCCTGGGGGTAGAACTTTTGCCGGGAGACGCTGCAGAAGTGATTCTCGGGAAGACTGCAACCCCTGAGACCATCGCGGTATTCCGTCGAGAGTTGGGTTTAGATATTCCAGTACATATTCGTTACGTCGAGTGGTTAACCAATGTGTTTCAGGGGGACTTTGGTAAGTCCCTATCTAACAATCAAGAGGTTTCACACCAAGTTGGAATCCGACTTTTCAACACCATATTTCTCGCTTCTTTCGCCGCCATAATTTCAATGCCGCTCGCATTGGGGCTTGGTATCCTTTCGGCCTTATACCGGAATACGTTGTTTGATAGAACCATAAATGTTTCTACGTTGACGACGATATCTTTTCCTGACTTTTTTGTTGCTTATGTGTTAATCCTATTTTTTGCGATCGACTTCGATATTTTTCCTAGTGTTGCGATGATTCACCCACAAATGGAATTCGTTGACCGACTCTATAAGACGTTGCTCCCGGCTATTACGCTTACGTTAGTGACGGTTGCCCATACTATGCGCATGACGCGGGCAGCGATTATCAACCTCTTGGCAAGTCCTTATATCGAAATGGCACGGCTTAAGGGGCTGAGTCCCGCTCGAGTAGTGGTTAAGCACGCACTTCCGAACGCGATGGCGCCAATAATCAATGTAGTGGTGATCAATCTGGCGTATCTCGTCGTTGGGGTCGTAGTGGTCGAGGTGGTATTCGTTTATCCTGGATTGGGCCAATTACTTGTTGAATCAGTGGGAAAGCGAGACATTCCTGTCGTTCAGGCAGCGGCCCTTTTATTTGCCGTTACATACATATCGTTGAACCTTCTAGCGGATATCTTGTCGATCGTTAGCAACCCTCTCTTACTTCATCCCCGGCGCTCGCAGTGATGGGTGCGTACAAAGCATTTCTTCGGGCGCCATTAATGTCCAAGCTTGGCTTATTCGTGATTGGTTTGTATGCGTTTGTCGCCATTGCAGCTCCAATTTTGGCCCCTTATGGGGAGACGGCAATCGTCGGAGGTCAGTATGAGCAATGGAGCAGTGAATTTCTGCTCGGGACCGATAGTATTGGTCGAGACATGTTGACGCGACTTATCTTTGGCGCCCGCAATACGGTCGGAATTGCTTTCGTTATTACTGTCCTTGCTTTTGTGATTGGCGGCTTTACCGGCATGGTGGCAGCAACTATGGGTGGGTGGATTGATCAGATTCTTTCAAGAATAGTGGATGTTCTGATGGCTATCCCTGGGCTCGTTTTTGTCCTGCTTGTGCTAGCTTTTTTTGGAACCGCGATTCCTGTGTTAATTGTGGTGGTCGCGATATTCGAATCAACGCGGGTTTTTCGACTCACGAGGGCTGTGTCCATGAATGTTGAAGTCATGGATTATGTTGAAATCTCAAAGCTCAGGGGAGAGAGTACGTGGTGGATTGTTTGGTCAGATATCCTTCCAAACACAACTGCACCGCTGGTCGCGGAGTTTGGGGTTCGTTTTACCTATACGTTTCTTTTCATCGCAGCACTCAGTTTTCTTGGTCTTGGGATTCAGCCGCCAATTGCGGACTGGGGTGGGATGGTTAGAGAGAATGCTGTTTTGATTACGTTTAGTGATTTCACTCCCCTATTGCCTGCTGCCGCGATTGCGTTGCTGACAGTAAGCGTCAACTTCGTAATCGACTGGATACTTCACGAGTCAAGTGGTTTGAAAGAATGAATGCTTCAGCAGAACATCTCAATCCTGGGTCTGGCGATGATGTCCTCCTGACTATCCGTAATCTGCACGTCGAAGGCCAAACCGACGATTGTTGGCAGCCTATAGTCAATAAAGTCGATCTAACACTCCGTCGTGGGGAAGTATTAGGTTTAATCGGTGAATCCGGAGCTGGCAAAACGACAGTTGGGCTTGCAGCGATGGGGTATACCCGATCTGGATGCCGCATATCCGCTGGCACGATCCATTTCGATGGAATTGACTTAGTTGATATTAATGAAAAGGAAAAACGGGCGATTCTTGGAGTAAGAATTGCTTATGTAGCGCAGAGCGCAGCGGCGGCATTTAATCCTGCTCATAGACTTATTGAGCAGTATTCAGAAACTGGAATTCAGCACGGCGTGCTTTCAAGAGCAGAGGCACAGACGGACGCAAAGAATTTATATGAACGTCTCCGTTTGCCTGATCCTCAAAAGATAGGATTTCGGTATCCACATCAGGTTTCAGGGGGGCAGCTTCAGCGTGCGATGACGGCAATGGCACTGTCTTGTAGACCGGAACTTGTAATCTTTGATGAACCTACTACTGCGTTAGATGTTACGACTCAGATTGAAGTTCTTGCAGCGATAAAAGAAGTCGTCAGTCAATTTGGGACTGCTGCAATTTATATTTCCCATGATCTGGCTTTGGTTGCGCAGATGGCGAATCGAGTCATGGTATTCCGTAACGGTGATCTTGTTGAAGAAGGAGAGACACGGGAACTTTTATCTAATCCAAAAAAGACATATACACAAAGACTTCTTGCTGTCCGATCATTTCAGAAGATAACTGATAGTGAGTTTAGCCAGCAGTCTGGCTTATTAAAAGTGGAGGCTGTAACTGCTGCATACGACAAGGTTCCAGTTCTTAAAGAGGTGCAGTTGAGTATTCCGGAAGGAAAGACAGTCGCGTTGGTGGGTGAGTCAGGTAGCGGTAAGAGTACCGTCGCAAGGGTAATCGCGGGTTTACTGACTCCGATTCAAGGAAAGATCGTCTATCGAGGTGAAATTTTAGCGTCGAGTTTTAGAAAAAGAAGTAAGACCCAACTACGCCGCATTCAGATGATCTACCAAACTCCAGAAACGTCCCTGAACCCTAGGCAACGGGTTCACAAGACGGTAGGAAGACCATTATCGTTCTATTTGGGGTTGAAGTCGGCGGACCGCCTCGCCCGTGTCCGAGAACTGCTTTCATTAGTAGAACTTGAGCCTGATAAATATATCGACAGGCTTCCCAGTGAACTCTCTGGTGGAGAACGACAAAGGATCTCAATCGCGAGAGCGTTAGCGGCCGAACCCGAGTTAGTAATCTGTGATGAAGTAACTTCTGCGTTAGACCAATTGGTTGCCGAGGAGGTTCTAAAATTACTCGATCGACTTCAGCGCGAACTTAACCTTTCTTACATCTTTATAACGCACGATATCAGCACTGTTCGTGCCATTGCCGATGAAGTAGTTGTGATGTCGGAAGGTCGGGTCGTTGAGGCGGGACCCAAAGATGAGATATTTACTCCGCCACATCACGAGTACACCAATTTGCTTTTGTCCTCAGTGCCAAAAATGGATCCCGATTGGTTAGATAATCTTCTCGGAAGTCGGAATCAATCGAACTAGATTGAGAAATCCAAATTAATGCTCCAACGGGGGATATTGCTTCAAGAGTCTGAATATTGTCCTAGGGGTCTATTTGCTAGCCCAAGTGGAGCTAGGCTGTGTTTGGATATCCTTCTCAAACTACCCCCGCTGTCAGACGTAAATTAGCATCTGGGGAATTTAGTTTCCGGGCGAGGCGACGATACTGATTCTGGAAATCGTCTCGGTCGACGCCGCAACATTGCAGGTGGCGCGCGCCCACTGATGGATCGAAAGCCTCTCGTCCGTGTAGCACACGATGATTATCGATGATCAATAAATCACCTGATTGCAGTCTTGGTTGCCACCATAGATCTCTATCGTATAGAAGCGTTTCAAATTGTTCGAGAGCCCTATAAGCATCCTTAACAAGATCCGACGGGAGTTCCAGTTGACCGATAGAGTTGCCGTTGTAGCGTACTCCTTCCAAGCCGCCGTCTGCAGCAACAGATAATACCCGTCCGAGTGTTTGCCAGTCGTCACCATTATCGACTTGCGAAGAAAAATTTAATGGGATTTCTGCGAGCAGTTTGAATGCGTCGGCATCTTTTTCACGTAAGCCTTGCGCTACTGAGAAGCCGTCTACTACGATCGACCTTCCGCCTTCAGGATGGGCTTGTAGGCAGTGCATGAGCAAAAGACCGATGAGTGTTTGACGCCAGCAGGTATCAGTATGAGGCCCAAGAAAATGACACATATTAGTCGCGACAGTAACGCTTGGATCAACGCGCACGTTGCAGATCGCCGGGTTTTCGTGGTCATCGGCATAAAGATTGGCGGGTACGTGTCCGAACCAATTGCCAATATCAACGACAGTGCCCATGTCGGTTGGTACATCGCGCACTAGTGCGACCCCAAAGTCGAGCAGACGTTGACTAAGTGCGAGCAGCGCACCATCATTTTGGATAATATCTGGGTAGGAAAAACTATTCTGGTCCTTGATTGTTATCGCGTTCCAAGTTGTGACCGGGCGTCGCCTTTGTCGCGTGTCGCCTCCGTATACGTTGTCACGTAACCAGTCAGCATCGTGGTCGGAGTTGCATCCATCACTCCATTTGAGGTTAAGTTGGCCAGAGTCTTTAATCTTAGCCTTAGTTATTGAGATCGACTGCTTGTTCCGTGGAAATCGACCTTCGGGCCCTGCCGGACGTTTAGCACCTGGGAAACCGGGAGAATGGCGTAGGGAGATATCGTGGTAGAACCCATCAAAGCCGTCGCTCCATCGGACGTTGACTCCGCCCTCGCACAGTTTGACCGACGTCAGTATGGAATGATCGTTTGCTATGTTCGAGTTCATCGTTGATTCCAGAGTCTGGTTGTATTCCGTTTCGGTTTATTTGGATCTACTGATACCCGGGGACTGATTGCGTCCCATTTATTGTGAACAAGCCGTCTACCTGTCAGATTAGACCTCGCAGCAATGATGTTGGAGTCGGCAGGCGCAGGAGGCGTTTATTGGCACGTCTGCTCGGGCAATTGCAAGATTCAGCCGTGCACGCATCGTATTGGCGTCCTCTTTCCGGCCCAGTCGATCCAGGCACTCTACCAGACCATGTAGGCTCCATAGATTATCTGGGTGTTGTGAGGTACTTACCAGATTACTAGAAAGCCCAAGGTCGTCTCGGTAGACATGTTCAGCGGCCTCAATGTGACCCTGTTCCAATAACAGTGCGCCTAACGCGTGTCGAGCTGGTTGCATCCAACCCCAAGGTTCGTCGTACTTTAGGCTGTCCTCAAGTTCTATCGCTTTGCCCAAATGACAATATGCGGATTCGTGATTACCTTTGCGATACTCAATCTCCCCAAGCAGCATTTGCTCCGCAATCTTTAGCACGTCGAGGCAGGAATTATTGAATAGATAACGTGTTGGCGAAACCTTAGTCTTGGCATGATAGAAATGGGTGCGCTGCTCTTCGGCAGCGGCCACATTGCCGAGTGCTGCCCATGCGATCGTTTTGGCATAGTTCCAGATGGTAGTCGTCATTGTGTATAAATCTGGGTCAACAGGCAGAGGGTGGTCGATAATTTCCTGCCACTTGCCAAACCGGATGAACACATGCGCCTTCATACCAATATAGGGCTCCATCCAATCAGCCATTGCAGGGTTTTCGATGCGTAATAATGCTTCGGGAGTGGTTGCGATGATCTCCTCGGCTGCTTCCATCGCAGATCGGAACTGACCAAGAAACAATGCGGCATATATTTTCAAGTGTTGATTATGAATACGTGACAGGGTGTGGTAGTTGATCGCACCCTCGTTTTCGAGATACACGCGATCTGCGGCAATTGCACGATTATTGGTCTGAATTGCCTCGTAGTAGTGTCCACAACGTACGTCGATATGTGAAGGCATATGACAGAGATGGGCTGAACCAGGGACAAGTTCACGCAAAGCGTCACACGCGCGTAATGCCCGTTCTGGAAAGGGCGACATCTCTAGGACATGGATATACATATGCAGCATCCCACAGTGTGGCGCTTGATCCGCTTCCTCAAGTCGGTTCATGCCCTCCTCAAGAACGTCAATCGCCTCGATGGTGGAAGCACCATCTGCTGGTTTGCCACTCTCTAGATTCCACAGCGCCCATGGAGTGCGTGTCATCAAAGCCTCGGCGTATAGCGCGCATACGTCATCATCTTCAGGAAAGGCTTGATAGACCTGGCGCATGGCGATCGAATAATCGTCGTCCCATCGCCGATACTCAGTTTCATCGACTGGGACGGGTGATTGATAACGCTGCTGCAGGGCTTCGATCATCATTGATTCAACTTGCGTCAGATGGTCGGATCGAGAAATTGCCTCTCGCGCGCTTTCATAGGTTAGTTTAAGTTTTTCGGTAAGTTCATCTTTTTGCATGCGATGCCAAGGCTTGTTGTAGTAGATACCAGAAGCATAGGTTAGGCCCCACCAAGCCATGGCACAGTTGATATCCTCTGCGATCGCTTCACGAAAACAACGTCCTGCCATTTCCAGATCAAAGCCATAAATCCATAGTAGTCCACGGTTGAACCAAATTTGTGCTTTGGGGCTTGACGTTGTCACCTTGCGTTGATGACACCCTAGGTCATACGGGTAGGACATGCTGTTAGGTTGCCTCGGCCATGATGCATTTTGCTCGACTTGTGTTTCTCTTCAAGATCATCCGATGTCCAATTTGGACAATAGATTGGATTCGAAAATCAATTATCTTAGATATTATTCCGTTAGACATCTAAATCCCACTGACACATAGGTATCCACACCTCTAGGAATTATTTATGATGGGGTAAAAGGAGTTAACCACAAAACGTCACATTGACCCGCAAGAATGCCGCACCACCTTAAGGCCGTCATATCGTTATTATTGGCGATGTTCTGTATCTCCATTATGGATACCATAATTAAGATGTTGAGCGGCGCTTATGCGTTACATCAATTGGTGTTTATTCGTGCCTCGATTAGTTTAGCGATTCTCTTGCCATTTTTGTTTCGTTACGGCATTACGGCGATGAAGACGCAACGTCCCGGAGCTCATCTTTCCAGGGGTCTATTACTTGTTGCGGCAAATTTAACCTACTACGTCGGGTTGGCCAGTTTACCGCTAGCTCAGGCCTCTGCCGTGGTGTTTATCGCGCCGGTGATCATTACCATTTTTTCTTGGTACTTTCTCCACGAAGGGTTTGGTCCTTTGCGTTGGGTAGCAGTACTCACGGGGTTAATCGGGATGCTTTGCGTGGTGCAACCCTTGGCTGTTGATGTAAAGATCGCCTATCTTTGGCCCCTGGCTGCAGCATTTTGTTATGCCGGGTTTACTACGATTACGCGCTCTGTAGGTCCAACCGAAAGCGCTACTTTGCTCGCAGTGACAGCACAGTTTTCATTTTTCTTTGCGAGCGGATTGTTTGGCTTAGGCGTGGGTCATGGAGAATTTTCGGGGCATACTGATCCTGGAATCGAGTTTTTTCTACGAGCATGGCGGTGGCCTGCAGGCGCGGACATTATTTACTTTGTGGCCATCGGAGTTTTTTCCGCCATTACTGCTTGGGCGATCTCCTTCGCGTATCGAGGTACACAGGCTTCGTTTCTTGCACCTTTTGAGTATGCGGTCCTGCCGCTGGTGCTGCTTTGGGGCTATCTCGTTTTCAGTGAGTTCCCCGACACGCTGGCTCTTTTTGGCATTGTACTGATTGCTGCCGGGGGGTTTGTAGTCTGGTTGGATGGAAAACGCCAGGCACAGCGCGCAGGCGCGCAAACGATGGGTCGGTAGATTACGACTCTAGAAAGTGAAACCTTGCCTTTTCCGGGGGGAGTTGCGGGTTACCAAGGAT
>MDSX01080782.1_pt1 | contig 15610 bp, 10 predicted proteins | sample 811141 | NCBI WGS metagenome assembly MDSX01 (sample SAMN05326642, study PRJNA326480) | marine metagenome | isolation source: seawater | place: Atlantic Ocean: South East | collected 2010 | reverse complement strand
GACTCAATCATGCAGCCAAGCATTATCTGCATGTCTCTTTCTCGCGCCATTTTTACCATTTTAATTGCTTCAAAAAGAGTACCGCATTTCATCAGTTTAATATTTATACCATCAAAGACATTCTCTATTTTGAGAATATCAAATGAATTAACGCTGTTTTCATCAGCGATAATAGGAAGAGGAGATTTACTTTTTAACTTAGCGGTATCGGAAAGATTTGTTGACTTAAAAGGTTGTTCAATGAACTCAACATTGTTATCTGCAAGCCAAAATGACATCAATAAGCCCGTATCAAGATCCCAACCTTCATTTGCATCAACACGAATTATTTTATCGGTTTCAAGGCGAATCTGCTCAATAATTGATTTGTCATTGCTAAGACTTGTCCCAAGCTTAACTTTTAAAATATCATAAGGCTTAGCCTCAGCAATCTTTTGAGGTAAAAGGTCCATATCACCTATTGATATCGTAAAAGATGTCTGAGGAGCGCTTTTAGGATCTGCGTTAAAATATTCATAGAGAGGCTTCCCTTCTATCTGACACCACAAATCAAGTGTCGCCATAGAAAAAGCAACTTCAAGCGCTTTTATTCTTTCACATTGACTAGAAAAATGATTAAAAAACTCATGAATATCATCCATGTTATCTGGTACAGTAATACCTTTATTTAATACCGAAAGAATTCGTTCGGTCGACTCGTTATATCGATTTGATGGAGCTGCTTCCCCTCTTCCAATCAAGCCATTGTGTTCTAGATAAATGAATACAATATCGTAAAAAGAATGTGAGCTACGAGATATCCCAAAAGGATGAGTACATTCAATACGATAGGTTTCAAAACTAAATTTCATAATTATTTAACCGCACCACTACTTCCTTGCCAATCTGGATCTGATACTGCAACCCAATCGTTACCTTCACGCATTATTGCATAAACTCGACCAAAATTTGCTTTTCCGCTTCGAAGCACAACAGAATGACCTTTTTGAGTAAAATGCAAAGTATCGTCCACAGTATAATCAAATACCTTATTCAATTTATCATGATCTGCCTCAACAACTTCAATTTCAATTTTACCATTCGCTGGGTGCACTCTAGGCTTTGACATCGCATCATAAAGAGATAGATTTTGATCGATAACCCTACTTACAACCGATACTATTGACGATGGGATACGTGAACCTCCGGCAGCGCCTAGAGCTAAAAAGGGTTTTCCTTCTCTAGAAACAATAATAGGTGATATGTGAGATGGAGCTCTAACGCCAGGCTTGATTTCACCCAAATAGCCACCCAATGTCTGCGCATACATAAAGCCTAAGCCTGGAGTAGCAACTTTAGATCCCATTGTAGTGCCTATGGTTTGCGTTAATGAAACAATCATACCGTCGCTATCAGCAACAGTCAAATGCGTAGTATGGCCATGGAGGGCAGTATAAGATTCTGGTAGCGGTTTTAAATTTGAAGATATTTTTTTATTTCGTATTTCATCTGCGCGCTTATTTGCCCAGGCCTTAGATGTAAATCTTTTAGCGTCATCTAATGTAAATTGAACTCGACGGTCTAGGTAGGCAGCATCTATTGCATGATATATAGATTCAGCCCAATCAAATTTATTTCTAAAATCTCCTTCAAGTTGTTCCAATATCTGAAGAGCTTCAATTGTAATAGCGCCGAAAGCGGGCATCCATAAAGCATTTAAATCATAACCGCGGTAGCTACCTGAAACAATATGTGACGTTTTTGCTTCGTATGATGCGAGTGCTTCCATGGATAATACGCCACCATTTTTTTTATTATCCTCAATCATTTTTTCAGCTATCCAGCCAGTATAAAAGACGTCCGATCCTTTACTAGAAATAGCTTTAAGAACATTAGATAAATCCTTTTGAATAAGTAATTTACCAGGGTTATAAGGTGAACCATCTGAATTGGTGAAGTAGCGACTAGTACCTTCAAATTCGTTTAACTGCTCATTGACCCCTTCCATTCTTCTGGCCTCACCTTCGATCAGGAAATGGCCTTTTTCAGCGTATTTGATAGCGCTAGCCATAACTTCTGGAAGCGGTAATGAGCCATATCCATCAAGAGCCTGCACCAATCCCTTAACCGTTCCAGGAATTCCAATACTTGGATATCCATATTTTTTCTTGGGAGCATTTTCATAGTCGTAGTCATCTGGCGCAACTGTAGTAGCATCAATGCCATGAAAACCGGTTTTAGGATCAAAGATCAATATTTGTGTTCTGCCACCCAATCCATTCATAGTAGGTTCTACAACTGTTAATGTAAAAGCTGCAGCAATAGCGGCATCCATTGCATTGCCTCCAGATGTAAGAATTTCTACAGCTGCATTAGTTGCAAGTGGATGAGCTGATGAAACCGCTCCTCTGCTGGAGAATGCAACTTTATTTTTTGACTCACTGTAAGTGCCCTTGTTTTGACAGGCAGGAATAAATAGTATAAAAATGAGAAATTTTATTTTTTTCATAGCACCTCTTCAATAGCATCAATTAAACCTCTATTTCCAAAGCGAATCAGATCGGTGGTTTCTATGCCAAAATCTTCTTGAGATTTGTTAATAACATCCAATGCCTTCTCTTCTTCAAACGCAAAGGTTAGCAGATTTATTCCAATAAACTTTGACTCTTTAAAGGCATTCATTAAATCGATATGCAGATTCATCACGTGACGCATTGATTTCATAGGAAAATCTGTTACATCAAGATCTCTGGATGGATCGTGCGTCATAAGCATATAGTCAGGCATGGCGCCATGCATAAGGCCAAGAGTAACACCTGCATAAAACTGGTTTGTTAGAGATCCTTGTCCTTCAACAATCACAAGCTCCGTATCCTTTGGTATATTGTCAATAAGATGCTCTATCTCACCAGCCATAAAATCTGCTTTGACGGCATCAATAGGAACACCAGAACCACTAAGCAAAATTCCTGTCTGACCTGTCCCAATAAATTCAATTTTCCTTCCGCGATCAATTAAACGCCTGGATATCTCCCATGCAGAGGTCATTTTTCCAGTATCGCAGTCTGTCCCAACTATTAATAATACCGGAATTTTCCTTTTTTGCCAAGATCCCGTTGGAAAGTGAGGTGGCTCAGGGGGCATTCGCAAATCTATAAGTTTAACATTGTTTTGCTTTGCAAGTTCTTTTAAATGCTCATCATCGTTTAAAAATTGATGCATTCCGCTAATCACGTCGCAACCAGAATTAAGTGCATTCGCTATCTCCTGTCGGTATTCTTCTGTTATAAAACCTCCCTGAGTTGCATTACCAATAACTAGAGTGTCTGGCTCAAGGTGAAGTGAGGCATTAAAATCTGATAAGACGGGAGTATCCCCTCCTACGCCAACCTCTTTTTCACAACTACTTCCAACTTTTTCTCTATCAATTACCGCCACAACCTCATCTGGCCTGTAGCGAATTAGCATATTGCCAGTTTTATTTTTAATATAATTAAAAGACTCATGACAGAGTACTACAAAACGTTTTTTAGTATTATTCATATATTCGGGTTTTATTTTGTTGCGCTAAATAATTTTACATTAACTTTTGATTTACAAATTAACGGATTCAAAGCACTCTTTCACATGAAAAAATATTATATTACCTTTTTTTTACTTCTAGGATTCTTGACCAATTGCGAAGATTCTTCTGATCAAAATGAAGAACCCATAGCACCAACTACCTTTTTAAAATACAGGAACGGTAAATTCTCTTTCAACCAATATGAGCCCTTAGCAGATAAACCTATCAATATTTATACTTATTTACCTGTTGAAGGTGCTACTGACCTTCCTCTAATATTCGTTATGCATGGAAATAGTAGAAATGTTGTAAATAATTGTGGATATTGGGGAGAGTCTGCAAGAAAGTATAAATTTATTGTAGTGTGTCCAGAGTTCAATGAGGCCGATTTTCCTGGAAGTGCAAACTATCAAAATGGCATGATGCTTACCGGCGATCAATTTGCTGATTCTACAAAATGGACCTATAATTTGATTGAGGAAATCTTTTCTTATCTGAAACAAAATAATGTAACGACATATGATGAATTTGGAATATATGGATATTCAGCAGGTGGGCAATTTGTTCATAGATATGCACTTTTCACAGAACCTAGGCGCGCTTCACTAATTATTGCAGGTGGAAGTGGTTGGTATACCCTTCCAAATTACTCAGAAGACTTCCCATATGGACTAAATAATTCACCATTCAATAAGGAAAATTTATCAAAAAAACTTCAACTTCCATTGATTGTTATGGTTGGAGAAAATGACACAAATCCAAACGATTCAGATCTCAGAAAGACTGTGCAGGCAATGCGCCAAGGAGAGCATCGCTATGCTAGAGCAAAATACTTTTATCGATCAGCAGCAATTAAAGCGGCTGATCTGGGAGTTAATTTTAATTGGACATTTACTTCTATTCCAGACGTAGGTCACTCATCTGAAAGCATTGCTCCTTATGCAGCGGAGATATTTTTCAAAAGCTTAAATGATTAATTTTTTATTCGTCTATTAATATGGCGAAAAAAATATTCATCAACAGCAACTGTAAATGATTGTGCAAACTCCGACCAAGTATAGCTATTTTGTCGTATACCTGGTTTTGGCGCCTCAATCTGGATCGCACTTATCATACCCCCGCCTCTTGAACCGTGCCGCGCTGTATTGTATCCTCCTGAAAAATACCGTGAACCTGAAGGGCCTGGATCATTTAGGCTTGGGACAGATTTGTAGTTGAGACTATCAAGTAAGGAGCCAAAGCTATTTTTACCCCTCAACACCTGAATAAAATCAAACCTAGATGTATCGATTAAGGCTCTTATGCTGGTTTTGTTAGCGTTTTCCTGGTTATTAAGGGCTGTATCGGCTTGATCTAATACATCTCCTGGAATCAGGTACCCTAGCCATGTTCTAAGATCGTAGAAACCATCTGGATTTGCTCCGTGCCCATGCATATCAAAAAATAATCCACTTTGATGATCGGCCTCAATTTTATTTTTCGCTGTATTTATATAATGATGAAATTCGCGCCAAGCACGAAGCGCATACCTATTGCCCTGTGCAGCTTCAACACTGTCTCGATTTGCATCTAGCTTTGTACGTTTTAAGCGGCAAAGAATTACATGAGGAGTACCTTGAAAGCGAACTTTCATAGAATCCATTATAACTTTTGTTAATTCATATGTGTTATCGTCCGTTACGGTTGTTCCATATGTTCTATCAGGGATTTCATCTGGGATTATACGTCCTCCGTGCGGCGCTGAAAGTATTATAGGTATATTTCCTGGATGATACTCAATATAGTTTTCGCGACCATAATAAACCGAACCGACAACATATGGACCATCATGCCCCAATTCAGGAAACACCTCTGGTTCAATTGTTATTGGCGGTACAGGTGAAGATGTATTTACTGGTTCTCGATCTTCCTCGCAGCTAAATATCAAAAATGATAAGAAAATCAGTCTTAGTGAAAAAATTTTATTAAGGGGTAATAAGCTCATATAAATAACGATAACAATACGAATATAATAGCAATTGAAAAAATATTAAGCATCATTCCAGTTTTAAGCATCTGTTTTTGCTTAATGAATCCAGTACCATAAACTAAAGCATTTGGAGGAGTTGCGATTGGCAGCATAAATGCGCAGTTGGCTGCTAACCCAATACCAAAGACCATTGCATATGCAAATGAGGGACTGAACTGGTCTGACAAAGCAAACATAACGGGAACTAAAATTGCAGCTGAACCAGTATTAGAAGAAATCTCTGTTAAAAATACCATCATCGCAATAGATGTTATAAGAATTACCCATAAAGGAGCAGCGCTAATAGCATTAAAAATCGAAGAAGCTATCCATTCTGTAGTACCAGTTGTAGCCAAAATTGATGACAAGCAAAGACCGCCACCAAAAATAATCAAAATACCCCAGCCTATTTTTTTCTCAAGATCTTTCCAGCTTAGTAATCCAAAAGCAGGAGCTAAGGCTGTAATTAAAATTGCTATCATGTGATCAAATTTTTTCAAACCGATGTAGGCTGATATTTGACTGGAAAATATCCAGCATAAAACAGTAAATAAAAACAGCAGAATAGTGCCTTTCGCTCGCGGCGTCCATCTAAAGGCGCTTGTATCGATTCGATTAACGTAGGCATTATTTTCTGGTTTGATAACAAATCGAAGAGCAATAATAACAAATGGAAACATAAGCATAGTCGTTGGAAAACCTATTTTAAGCCAGTCAAAAAAAGTTAAATTTAATGCTGCGGCTGCTATAGCGTTCGGAGGTGATCCAACTACGGTTCCATTTCCACCGATATTGGCAGCATATGCAGTACCAAGAACAAGCATAGTTCTCATTCGCGGAAACTTTTTATCAATTAACGATACGGCAATTGGGACCATCATGGCTGTTGTAGCAGTATTACTTATAAACATTGATAGTAGGCTAGTAATAGCATAAAATCCAATAACAGATAGCCATAAACTTCCTCTGGAAAATTTTATGACTCGCTCAGCTAGCCAAAGATCAATACCGTGCTTATTTAAAAGCGCAGCTAAAGTAAAACCGCCCATAAATAAAAAAATGATCGTATTAGAAAATGGAGCCATAGCGGCAACTGGAGATAAAATTTTAAAGAAATATGCAAATACAGGTACCAGTAGGGCTGTTACTGGAAGCGGGATGATTTCCGACATCCACAAGCCTGCGCATACCAGCAAAACAAATAATCCATCTTGAATAGAATTAGTACCAACGATATACGAGCTAAATAAATAGCTGAAAATCGTCCAAACTAGAATTATTAAGAGTTTTTTTGTAATCGTAAAATTAGACATATAATAAAAAAGCGATTAACATTAAAAAGAAAATAAAAAGCCCCCACTAAATAGTGGAGGCTTTTTATTAATTTATTGAAAGATATTAATAACTATCTATTTACCGCTGTTTTTGAGTATAAACCTGGATCTTCGCTAACGGTAGAGTTCGATGTTAATTCATCCTGTGCCCATGGCAACCTTTCTACATGCTTTGTAGCAGTTGGGGTATTTAAAGGGAAGGACGGTATAAGATTGGTTTCGCCTGCACCACGCAATCTTCGATGATCATTAAAAGGCATATATGTACCAAAACCAGAAACATAACGTTCTTCAATAATCTCTCTCAAGAGGGCCTGATCCTTTGTTAATCCATCTGAATTTTCAATTCCACCGTTTGTAAAATCAGCTTCTAAATAAGCATCGTATTTATATTTTGTCACATCATTATGAGCTGCATTCAATCTACCGCCACCTGCGAGCCAAGATCTGTACGCATTTAATGCGCTTAACCCTGAAGCGAAGCCTGCTGTTCTTGCTGAAGCTTCAGCTTTGATAAGCTGATTCTCGGTATATGTTACCATTGGCTGAGGTTCAAACTGCTCCACAACGCCCGTGTTTCCACTCGAGGAACTCTCATCAATTGAATAATAACCGTATCTCGCTTGTTCGTTGGTTTTTGCGTTTCCACGGTAATTTGCATGTGCAGGGTCCAAGATGTCTATAAGGTAACTTCTGTCGCCGTCTTTTGCATTACCCAGATCACCTGTTCTTGACCCATTAAGAATTTCCCAGTAAAGATTTTTGTCTCCATTGGGTGTCGCAGCGTCACCTCTAGGGATGTACATCATATCTCCACTTGATGAAGATATACCTGTTCCTGCATAAGATAGCGCCGCAGCGTAATCCTTTTCAATTAAAGCAAGTCTTGCTTTAAGCGTATATGCAGCAGCAATCCATTTATCTTTATCTCCACCATAATAAATGTCATATGCTTCTGATCTGCTCGTTGCTTCTGAAAGCGATGTGATTGCACTTGATAGCAGAGCAGAACATCCGTCGAGGACCGCTTTTTGATCATCAAACTTTGGAGCATCTTTTTCCGAAAGCACCTCTGAAAAAGGAACATCGCCTGTTAAGATAGCAAGCGTGCTCATAGCATGGGCTTCCAATACTTGGGTGATCCCAACCAAAAGCTTATCGTCTGGTGCGCTTGCTTGAATATGTCTAGTATTGGCGACAACACCTACATAAGCACTGCTCCATTCGTCGTTTGATTCAACCGTAGAAAGCGAATAGCCGTAAATATTAGAATATAGTGATGCGTACCCTACAAGCTGCCCTGAAAACATTCCAGATATTCTATTCAAATGGCTAACCTGTACAATAACGTTTGCAAGCTGTGCTCCATTTAAAAACAAGTTTGCATCTACGTCAGATACTGTTATTTCGTTTGGGTTATCATTTAAATCAGCAGGTATTTCACATGATATAATCAAAAGCGATACAGCTACTAATGATATTTTAAAAATCTTATTCATTTCTTTAAATCCTTTTAATTGTGTTTTCATAATCTCACCCTCCTTTTAAAAGTTTGCCGTTAGTGAGAACAGATATGATTTTGTGCTTGGATTCGTAAAATAATCCAAACCAAAACCACTTGAAACACCACTTTGATTTACTGATGGATCAATTCCAACAAGCTCTTTATAGTCAGCCCATAAATTTCTTCCAGTCCACCTCAATGTTACAGAGTTCAGTCCCATAGCGCTAATGGCTGGATGAACAACATCATAAGCCACTGAAAGTTCTCTTAATCGAGTAAAACTAGCGTCTTTAATACCAAAATTGTAGGCTTGATTGTCGCCAAATCCACCACCAATTCCGTGTCTATACCAAGCTTCATCTAGTAGTACTTTTCCACCACCAAAGTCATGAACATTTCCTCTGACTACAGTTCCCGCTGCAACCGTGTTTCCATCATAATTAACCATATCCTCGCTGAGAGTAACCTCGTTAGCTGTTTCTTTTGTGGTTCCAAACCTTCTTAATACCCATTGTGTTCTCGGGGAATAATCACCGCCCTGAGAATGCTCAAAAAGAACATTAACTGATACACCATTCATTTTCCCGTTAATTCCGAATGTGCCTCTCCAATCTGGGTTGGGATCACCTAGAATTACTGGCAATGAAGTGATCTGAGGGAAACCGTTTGCATCTAAAATAAGTTTTCCATTGTCATCTCTTTGAGAGCCAGTGCCATAAAGCGCTCCAAGTGGTTGAGCCGTACCATTGAATGACGGGTCAACTGCAACAGAGCTAACAGAGCCACCAACAAGGGTTAATACATCTGTACCTTCCGTTAGTTTAAGTACTTTGTTCTCATTTTTTGACCAGTTAAATGTAAAATCTACCATTTGGTTTAACTTAAACGATCCATCGAGCTCAAGACCTTTATTTTCCATTTCAGCAGCATTTGCATATTGAGTATCTGATCCTGTGCTAGGTGCTTTAGAAACACTGATTAACATATCTACGATTTTGTTTGAATAGCTAGTAAGCCCAAATGCAAATCTATCGTCAAGCATCCTAAAATCAACACCAAACTCTGTTTCGGTTTTGACTTCGGGTTTCAAATTATCATTTCCTTTATCATCGTCAACTCTATATCCACCTCCAAATAAAGCTACATCAACAGGATCGCTGTAAGAACTATATCCAAAACCAGACTCTGCTAGAGTTTGGAAGCGATGCGCAGCGGGCCTAACTCCAACCTGCCCCCAGGCAAATCGAGCTTTGGCGAATGAGAAAGGAGCGGGTACGTAATCTGTTAACTGCACCGCAACATCCATAGCTGGGTAAAAGTAAGACTTACTTATTGTTGAATGATCTTCAAGCGCACCTGACAAATTAACAAACACCTGATCTAAGGCATCAATTGAAAGAAGACCATAAGTCCTTGTTGACCTAATAAATAGTCGACCATTGTCTACAGTTGAATTTTCAGCAGCAGTATTCACATTTACAGTTTGCTTGTCCGTATTAACTAAAAATCCTGTTATGTTATAAGAAGTTCTACTGTAAGCACGGTCATTCCAATTGTAGCCGAGAGTTGCTACCATATTTAACGCATCACCAAGTCCAAAATTATGTCTTCCAATCAAGTCGTAATTGGTTTCCTTGTTAGTAATAACATCTTGAGCAAAGACTCCTGTATTTCGACTACCCGCTGATCCGATTGGGAAAAACCAGTCCCTGTTGTCAGTGTAGGTATCAATACCTGCCCTTAGAACAACATCGGTACCTTCTTTCGGCGAGTAATTCATTTCATTGGACATGATCAAGCGATTAATTCCTGTTGTGGATTTTTGCTCTTTAACCGTCCAAATAGGGTTATTATAAATTGGGTTTGTACTTGATCCGCCTAAGTAGCGTCTGTATGCACGGTGACGATCTCTATACTCTACCCCTCCACTGACATACGTTCCTTTGTAATGGGTATTATCAAAATCAGGAGACGTTCTAAGCAATCCCAAAAGCAATCCAGCGGTGTTTGAGCTTTGCTGAATACGATTAGAATTACTATATGTATAGCCAGCCTTAGATGTCATTGTTAAATTATCTGATAACTTAAATTTAGTATTCAATCTGAAATTGTCTCTGTCATAAAAAGAATCTCGAATAATTCCTGATTGACGAAGTCTGCCGTAGCTAAATAAATATGTTTTTGTTGCGTCACCGCCTGAAACCTGGAAATCGTCTTGAGTAAATCTTCCTGTTTGAAACACAGAGTTCCAGTTTTTGTCTACGTATGTTTCTTTAGAATTTTTTTCTGATATAGTATACTGGGTAAATGTTCCATCTTCTGAAACAAAGTAAGGCTTACTCGTATCTACAACATCTGCGCCACCTGTTCGATCCGCAATCTTATCCCCCCAAGATTCAGCAGAAGTGCGCCATGAGCCATTTATTCCTTGCCCAAAAGTATCTTGCATTGGAAGGCGCTCGTGCACCTCATCAAAAGACTCTGTACGTTTATATGACATTTTCATACCACCGGCAGATGAACCATCTTTAGTTTTAATTACTACAACACCATTAGCAGCCCTAGAGCCCCATAACGCTGCAGCAGATGCACCTTTCAATACTTCAACGGAAGCAATATCGTTAGCATTTATATCATTAATTCTAGATTGCTGCGTAGAACCTCCTGTTCTACCGCCAGTTATGTTGTTTCCTCCACCGTAGGTAGTAGAATTATTGATCGGCATGCCATCAACAATGATTAATGGCTGATTAGTTCCCGAAATAGTATTTGCACCTCTAATCTTTATAGACGTAGACGCCCCAGGATCTCCAGCAGAAGGATTTACTATAACATTTGAAGCTTTAGCTGCCAAAGAGTTAGCAACGAGAGATTCTCCAGAACGATTCATATCACCTGAATTTATGGAAGAGCTAGTGGAGCCTTGCTTGTCGCGATTGGCTTCGAATCCTAACGCAGTTACACTAATTGCTTGCAAGCCAATAGCATCAACTTCTAAAGAAAAATTTTGCGTAACTGAACCGCTTTGCGGAATATCAACACTTTGACTCTGGCTTTTATATCCAATGTAAGATACATTGAGCGTAACAGTTTGACCTTCAACGGTTCCATTAGGGATATTGATTTGGTACAAGCCTTGTGAATCAGATGCTGCACCAACGGAAGTACCGCTAATTACAACATTTGCACCAGCTAAGGGATCTCCATTCTGATCCGATACTGTTCCTTGTACGTTAGATTGTGCATATAATAGCCCAAATAAAACTGGAACTATTAATAAATTTCGAAGCTTGTTCATGCTCTCTCCTGCGTGATGTATCCTTAATGTGTATATTTAAGGAAATAGTTATTAAAACATTATACTAATATAAGACAAAGCCAACCATTGCGTTGTATTTATATTGAAATTACCGCAATGCGTGGTAATGCAGTATTTATTCTAAAATTATATTTTTTCAATTTTAAAATTAAATAACGCATAGCATATAGCTATAAAAGGGTTAATTAAATTAAAAAAACAAAATGGTAAGTAGCTAAAAGTTGCGATTCCTAGCGACGCAGACATAAACGCTCCGCACGTATTCCAGGGCACCAATGGTGAGGTCATGGTGGCTGAATCCTCGAGGGTTCTTGACAAATTTTTTGGGGCAAGTTTCCTTCTTTTGAATTCAGCTTTAAACATTCTTCCTGGTAGTACTATCGCCATATACTGATCAGCAGTAACTATATTGATACCAATGCACGTTCCAATTGTTGTAATTATTAAAGATGATGTTGATTTTGCAAATGACAAAAGGACTTTTACTAGAGTGTTTAAAAGTCTTGTTGTTTCTAAAACAGCTCCAAAAGTTAATGCGCTTATAACAAGCCACACTGTATTTAACATACTAGACATTCCGCCTCGTGACAATAGATCATCAACTACCGCCACACCACTTTCTATAGAAAATCCTGAATGAAGGGCTGTCCAGACTCCAGATAAGGTAATTAAGTAGTTTGGCAAGTCTGTTTCTCCTACAAAATTCCTCACAACTTGAGGCTGCAAAAGAACAGCGAAAACTCCACCAATCAAACCTCCAATTAAGACGGTTGGAAAAGCTGGCATTTTATTAAATGCCATAACAAAAACAATTACTAAAGGAATAAACGATAGAATCGAAATATTAAAATTGTTTTCAATGGTGTTTTGAATGAGTTTTAAGCCTTCTAAGTTTTGAGCGTCAGCTGCATTAAGACCCATAAAAAGAAAAATACAAAGTGAAATAAGTAAGCTTGGACCTGTTGTCCAAATCATGTGATTGATATGGGTGAATAAATCGGTACCTGCAACTGCCGGTGCAAGGTTTGTTGTGTCGGAGAGCGGTGACATTTTATCTCCAAAGTATGCGCCTGAAATAACAGCTCCAGCTGTAACTTCAGGGGACAAACCTAGGCCGACTGCTATACCCATAAGGGCTGCACCTAAAGTACCCGCAACAGTCCATGAACTTCCAATGCTTAGCGCTGATAGCGCACAAATTATGCATGCTGCAAAATAAAAAATTGATGGGGACAGTAAATTCAAACCATAATATATCATTGCAGGGACAAGCCCGGACATGATCCATGTTCCAATCATAGCGCCAACCGCTAAAAGAATAAGTATAGCTCCCATCGCAGTTGAGATACCCTTTACTATACCAATCTCTATCTCTTTCCAGCTGTACCCATTTTTTATACCAATAATCGATGCGATTCCTGCGCATACTATTAGAGCGATTTGATTGCCTCCGTACGAAGAGTTATCACCATAAATAAAGACAGATGTTGACAACATAACAATCAAACATAAAATTGGAAGGAGTGCCTCGAAAAGTGATGGTGTTCTTTTAATAATCTTAGGTGGCATTTTATCTAAACTTTGGCTTTCGTTTTTCAACAAAGGCCGACAGACCTTCTCTTGCTTCATCAGTTGAAAAGAGCTTGCTAAATCTATCCACCTCAAGATCGAGACCATCCTCGAGCTTTAGACCAATACTGTCTTTAATACACTGAAGAGATTTTGCTACTGCGTTAGGACCGTTTTTTAGTATCTCGTTTGCAACTTCTTCGCATTTACTTTCTAACTTAGATAGATCTACTACATGATTTACCAATCCTATCCTATAAGCCTCAGAAGAGTCAATCATCTTTCCAGTAATAATCATTTCATTGGCTATGCCGTATCCTACTATTCGAGGAAGTCTTTGAGTTCCGCCCCACCCTGGTAAAATACCAAGAGATACTTCTGGTTGAGCAAATTTAGCATTATCACTTGCAATTCGAATATGACATGCAAGGCTAATTTCGCAACCTCCGCCTAAAGCAAAGCCATTAATAGCAGCTATTACAGGTTTAGGTGAGTTTTCTATTATTTTCGTGAGCTCTTGTCCACTTCTTCCGAATTCTAAGGCATCGCTTTCATTCATTTTTTGCATAGCTTTAATATCTGCTCCAGCAATAAATGACTTATCCCCGCTTCCAGTTATGATTATTACGCCAACCGTATCATCTTGAATGAGACTATTAAAGGTTTTAATCAATTCGCTTATTAAATCAGAGCTCATTGCATTTAGAACTTCAGGCCTATTTATCGTTATCTTGGCAATGTGGTTTTTAATATCTATTAGAGCAAGGTTCATTTTTTATTTCCAAAAGGTTCTACTGAACAACACCATAACTGTAAAAACTTCTAATCTGCCAAGCAGCATACAAAAAGACAGCATCCACTTTCCAAACGGATGAAGTAGTGAAAAATTATCTGTAGGTCCATAATCACCAAGACCAGGACCAATATTCCCAATTGCAGAGGCGGCAGCACCGATGGCACTTTCAAAATCTAAATTAAGCATAGTTAGAATCAAAGTTGTAAGTACAAAAATTGATATATAGATCAAAAAGAAGCCTAGAGTGTTGCGAATTACGTCTTCGCTAATATAACGACTACCAATTCGAATTGGTATAATTGCCCTTGAATGCAGCATTCTTCTGGTTTCGGTAGCTGCAAATTTTATTAAAAGAATTATTCTTGCAATTTTCATACCTCCACCGGTTGAGCCACCCATTCCTCCAACGAACATTAAAATAATGATTAGGAACTGGCTAAAGAATGGCCAAAGCTCATAATCGGAGGTTCCGAAGCCTGTGGTCGTAATTATAGATACGGTTTGAAATAATGAATCTAAAAATGTATCGTGAGACCACGACTGACTAGCTGCGTTAATATTTGCAAATATTAATATGGAAGTGAGAATAATAATTCCAAAATAAGTAAGAAATTCAGAATCTTTTGAATAGCTTTTAAAGTTTCCAGTAATTGCTCTAAAGTGAAGAGTAAAATTAGCTCCAGCTATGAACATAAAAATAATTACAATATACTGGATTGCATTACTTTCATAAGCTCCTAAGCTAGCATTTTGAGTGCTAAATCCACCTGTAGGCATCGTTGTAAAAGAATGGCAAACTGCATCAAACAAGGGCATGCCAAATGCAGCAAGTAAAATGGTTTCAAAAGCAGTAAATCCTATGTAAACCATCCATAATATTTTTGCAGTTTCTTTAACCCTGGGTCGAATCTTATCTGCTACAGGCCCAGGAACCTCTGCTTTGAAAAGCTGTACGCCTCCAACCCCCAAAAGAGGAAGAATCGCAATTGTAAAAACTATAATTCCCATCCCCCCAATCCACTGAAGAAACGATCTCCAAAAAAGCACCCCGTGAGGAAGTATTTCTATATCTGATAAAATTGATGATCCTGTAGTTGTGACACCTGACATAGACTCAAACCACGCATCAGTAAAACTTGTGATAGATTCTGTAAAATAAAAAGGGAAAGTTCCGGTTAAGGCAACAAGAAGCCAGGCCAAAGAAACGATCGCGAATCCATCTTTACTAGATAGTGATCTATTTTTTCTTGTTACGTACCAAATTGGAAGTCCAAAGCAAAAACATATAATTGAAGATTTCAAGTGTCCGCTAAAATCTGGTTCGCCATAGATATAAGAAATTAGTAATGGCATAAGCATTGAAATGCCCATTACTATTAATAGCGCTGCTAGAATGTTTATTATTGTTTTAAAGTTCACTGGGCTTCGAAGAGGCGTCTAATTTTTGATATTGCATTTGATTTAGCAAAAACCAGAACTGTATCTTCATCTGTCAATAATGAAGACCCTCTTGCAATAGACAGTTGGCCGTGATGG
>MDSX01050348.1_pt1 | contig 15627 bp, 27 predicted proteins | sample 811141 | NCBI WGS metagenome assembly MDSX01 (sample SAMN05326642, study PRJNA326480) | marine metagenome | isolation source: seawater | place: Atlantic Ocean: South East | collected 2010 | reverse complement strand
GGAATTATTCTATCAATTACTTTACCTAATATAGGTGCAATCATTGGTAATAACATAATATTTCTCCTATTTATATGTATTATAACTCAAATCTATTTAGAAAAAAAGAGTTAAATTATTATTTTTGTTCATCTTACATTTACCTTCAAGACAAACTAAGTTATTGTTTTCAATAAGTTTTTCATAATATTTATGTAAAGGTTTAGTATAAAAATAAAAGTAACCTTCATACATAGGCATATAATATTTTTTAGTTCCAAGTCTATTATAATAGAATAAACCTGAATTTGATTCGCCAGTGTATATAGGCAATACAAAATAACTATCTGCGTTATAAGAAGAACCATAATAAGTTCCGTCATCTTCTATAATTTCAAAGGCAGGTGATGAGTAAGTGTCTTCAAATTTTAAGTCTTCTACATATAGATTATTTATCATTTGTTTTATTTTAAATAATAATGAAGGAAACTTTTCAAACATAATAGGATTGTTTGTTAAACATTTATCTTTATAGGTATCATCAGTATCTATATCTTCTCTACCTGAACCAAGTGACAATCTATTTTTATAACTTGACCAAGATTCTTTTAAATCTATTACTGATTTGTAAATTGTTTTACAATCTTTATATTCTATAAAATCTTTAATCGTTATTGAAGAGAGTATTTTCATACTTAGGATGTTCCTTTCTACCACCTGTCTTCCATAACTCAGAAACAAGAGTACCTTCTCCATATAGTTCCATATGCATATCAACATCTTGTCTTTGAAATAATTTCTCACAGTCTTGTGCCATAGCTAGTAGCTCACCTGTAGTCCAGAACTTCTTATCATTTGTAGTAACATGTAAGTATTTACCTTTACCTGTTGTACTATCAACTGCATCTTTATCTTTAGGTTCATCCATTGAACAATCAAAACCATATAGTTTAAAGTTTCTAAATCCTAATGTATGTCCAACACTAATGGCTCTCATAGCTGCACACGTACCACCTGTAAGTAGAACTGTGTCATCAGGTATACCTAATTCTTTTGGTATAGTAACCTTTTTACCATCTTTATTCTGTTCAACAATAGCATCTGAGTAAGCATTCCAACCTATTATCTTAGCACTCTTATCTTTTAAAAAATCTACAACTGAGGTATCAGTCATAGATGACACAAAGAATATAGTCTCTTTAGGTATCTCTTTAAATAATTCTTTACGAACAATACCATGTGTACTTGTACCCTCAATAGGTCTAGGGTCAAGTATGTTACATGCCCAAGGAACTATACCTTCTTTCAAAAGCATAGGTAGTGAATGTTTAACACACATGATTTTATCTTTAGTTGATTTAAGATAGTCTCTATAATTTAAAAAGGAACTACCACCTGAAACTATATTAAGTATCTCTCCATGTGGTCTTGATTTAGTTAGCCATTTATTAATTGACTGCACATTATTTTTTATATTGTTTCTAATATAATCAGTAGGCATACAGTCTTTTGGTTTAACAATTATTGGAACGTGATTGAAACTTTCAGGGAGTTTATCAAGACTAGATTTATGAAGAACGACAGCAAGATGAGTAACACCACCCCCTGCCACTGGGTCACTAGATGGAAGAACTTTCCTGCGTATCTTTTTATCAAGGGCATCAAATACTTTATTCGTTCCTTTATGTTCATCAATAACTTCCTTTCCTTTTTCATCCTTAGTAAAGTAATCATCAAACACGACAACAGGTAAATCTTTTGTCATATTATAATCGTGTTGAACAGTATCAAAGCTATGTCCACCATCAAGATAAGCTATATCAAAATTCTTTTGTTGCGTTAGTGTTACTTTAGTATCACCTTTAACTAATTTAAATTCAAAGTCTTTGTTCATTTTTTCTTTAACAAAAGTTTTAAATTCTTTTAGTCTATTGCTAACTGCTTCATAAAGATTATGTGGTTTAGTATTCATTTCAGTTGCATCAGTAAATTCATCTGCATCTTCAAATAAATCATAACCTTCATAGTAAACTTTATCTACGTTGTCAAAAGCTGCCAGTGCCATTTCAATAGCACGACCACCATTCCATGTACCTGTCTCCAGTATTCTTGAAAACTTGTAATGTCTGATGACATCTGCCAATTGTTTGTACCTCTTTGGACCAACGACATCAGGTGTGGTCTTATCAGATAACAAGTCCTTCCTATTACCCTTAAAGTGTTCAAAGTAATCTGCCAAAGGTGAATTATTAAACGCATCTAAACCTCTCACGTCTGGTGTTAAACTATGTTTTTTTAAACCATGTGCACCATAGATATTAAATAATCTTTCAAAGATAAATCCATCATGCCATTCTCTATATGAAAGAACTTCGTGACTATTGTAAAGACCTCTCATATCTCCTAGTAAATCAAGGGGTGGGATAGTGTTAAGATTAAAAGCCATGAAAGATGTTTCACTATAGTCCACATCCTTCCTACCTAAGTGGACGAGTTCAGAACCTAGGGGAATGATTCCAAACAAGTCTTGTTTATTAACAGGCTTTCTAAGGATAATGTCAGCATCTAACCAAACTACCCACCCTACTTGTACACTCTTTTCTACCAACTTGAAGGAGAAGTCAGTCAGAGCATACACTTTGTGACACCATTTAATGGCATCTAATCTCCAGTTATAAGGCATTTTACCAGCTTCAGTACCATCATGAAGTTTCATTTCTTCACGATAGGTAATCATTTCATCTACCTTATTAAGATTTCTAAATGTTATCTTGTCTGTTTTAGGAAACTCTTTTACCTGCTCATCAGTAAAGTCATGATAGTAGGCAGTTAAATGTAAATCGTCAGCCATATATTTTATAGCTGAGTCAATCATTTTCTTTGCATAAGTTTCCCATCCTTTAGGATTAAAGGACGTAACGATATTTATTGCGTCTTTACTCATATTAATAAGTTACCATCTTTGTAGGTCTTGTTTCACTTATAGTATTTCTATATAATAGTTTTTCATCTTCCCAGTCTTGTGCAAATTGCATAGTCTCAAACTTACCACCAAACCAAGGACCACCAAGAGAAAAATGTATAGCATTAGGACTTTCATTTAATGTTGAGACATCAGGAATATGATTCCAACTAGCAGGTATCTCTCCTATCTGGTCATCACTTGTCCATTTAAATTGATGTAGGTCTAAACCTTTCATAGTATTTACTTTATCACTTGTCAAATTTTTTACATCTTTATGTTTCATATTAAACAACATAAGTGAAGACCATAACTTCTTATCATAACCAAGTTGTTTTTGATTATCCATCTTAGTATCTTCAGTAGGTTGCCAATCAAACTTGACACAAGCAACAGCTTTATCAGAATGATTTTCCTCTACAAATTTAAATAGTTTATCTACATCTCTAATAAATAAAAAATCACAATCACAAAACATAACCCAATTTTTCATCTTATTTATTTTAGCTAGGTGGGGACATAGAAATCTTGTGTGACTAAACTCTGTTGAAAAAGGTTTGTCATCTAGCACATCATATTTTTGTCCTTCGTTATCTTCTCTCCACTCTCTAGTAAAATGACCACTATTTCTTAAATGACTAACATTTAAATCAATAATTGTTAAAGGTCTTGAGCTATGTCTAGCTAATGAATTTTCACAAACTCTATAAGCTATATCTTCACGAGAGTCATACCCTATGAAAACAAAATTAGTTTTCTCTTTAGGTAAAGGATGAATTGTTTTTTCCTCGTGTGTTGTTCTTGCATTTATATACATTATATAATTGTACTCCTTTTAATTATTAAAGTCAAATACTTTTTAAATTATCTCACATGCACCTGCAGTACATGCAAGTTCTTTTGAAGAAGTAGTTGTATCTTCTTTCTCATAGTTAGTTAAATCCATCCAGTTAATATTCTTAGGAGTCTTAGCTAACCATTCTTCATATGTATTCTTATCAACCTCTTGATAAGGTGCTTGTTTATATGAGTGTTCAGAGTGAGGTAGGAATGAAACACCACTCATCACGTCAAAGTTTTCATAAACCCATGCACCTACTTGTAACCATTCTTCTTCTTTTACATAAACTGTAATTGAAGGTTTATGTTCACACCAATGTAGTTGATATGTTTTCCATATCTCTAGTTGTTCAATAGCAGATTTAGCATCTCTCATAATTGAACTCGTTGGAGACTTCATAGGAAAGTAAATAACTTTTGTATCATGAGGTTTCATTACGTCATCTTCACCATAGAAACCTTTGTCTAACATCATGTCACACAAGGGGTCTTTCTTATCTGCCCTTACAGTTCTAAGGTAGTAAGGTGAATAACGTGGGTGAATACCTGAAGCTGAATCAACTAATTGTGATACAGTTCCTGAAGGTTTCACACAAGTAATAGCAGTAGCTTGATTAACTCCTAGCATTTCTGCCCACTTCTTATTTGTTTTAATTGAATGTTCTTTTAAATTAATTAACATATCTTTTAAAACTTGTTCATTAAATATATTACCTGATAAAACTTCGTGGTCCATAATACCAGTTAATGATACACCTAGTAATCTTTCTTCTTCAGTATTATCTTTCCATTGTTTAGTTAGATATCTAAAGTCTGAAAGAGTTGATTGAAGTGTACCAAAGATTGTAGCTATCTCTACCTTTTCTTTTAAAGTTTCTTCAGTATCATCAGGTCTCACAACCACTTCAGATAAATTACAGAATTGTTTATTTCGTAATACTATTTCTGAACATGGATTAGTTCCAAAGTCAAAGTCACCCTCTCTTCTACCTGAACGTGTTGCCATCTTTTGTGATGCAACTCTATTAAAGATACCACGTTCTCCTGATTTAGAATCATAAAGAGATACCCACTCCTTCATGAATGTACCTATGTCAGGCTTCTCAGTATAAGCTACAGAGTTATTAGCATAACTTCTTTGTGGATTATTGTCCCACCATTGACCAGTCTTTGCATCTCTCATTCTAATGTCTGAAAGATTAGAAAGACTAATTAAAGCGGAACGTCTTACACCACCACAAACAACTACGTCTGCAATCTTACATACAATATCATGACACTCAATACTATTTAATTTTCTACCACTAGCTTTTCTAAATGTCTCAATACTAAATTTAAATAAATCTCTCAATGGGTCAGGACCACTAGCACGTCCACCAAATGTTTTTAGTTTAGCACCTGCAGGTCTGACAAGGGACACATCAAATTGTGGTATCTGTCCTGCATAAAGCATAGCAATAAGTTCTCTATAAGATTTTGCCCAACCTATTTTACTATCTCTAACTTTAATAACTGTTTCAGTTGTATGAAACTTCTCTGCAATCTCAGGAAGTTTATCAACATATTGTCTTTCAACACTAAACCCTACACCAGTACCACACATAAGTATATACATTATTTCATCAAAGGTTCTTACATTATCAATAGCAACATAAGAACAATTAAATCCTGCAACATTATCTTTATCAAGTGCAGCTCCTGCAGTCATTAAGGCTCTCATTGAAGGCATAACTTTTAATGTAGTAATAGCATCAACCCATCTATCTCTTTCCTTCTTATCTAATTTTTTATTTGTTAGTTTCTCATAACGTCCTTGCATATAACTAACGTATCGTTCAACAGTTTCACTCCATGTTTCTCTTCTGTTTTCTTTCTCAATCCATCTAGCATAACGAGAGATGGCAATATAGTTTTGGTATTCAGTTGGTAACATAATTAATTCCCCTTTCTATTTTTATTATTTTTTACTCTATCATAACTATCTTTATCTGTCAATATAGCATTTATATGTGTGCGAATAAAGTTAGTTTTTTTTGAAGACAATATATCCATAGCTACCTTTCGCATATACGTAGGATTAATCTTAGCTGAATAACATATGTATTCAAAATCTTTTTTAGTTTCCCCAAAGTTTGAAGTGAACCATAGTATAGCTTCACGTTTATACTTTGAACTTTCCAAATCTCTTGTATCTTTTTGTGTAGCATCAAGTAATGCTTGTAAAATAACTGCAAGAAATAGACTCCTCTCAGCACTTGTTGAGCTGATAAAATTAGTTTCTGTCTGTTGTAAAAAATCTTCATAGTCTTTTTGCATTATACCATTGTTTGGGAATACCATCATTTATCTTACAGTATTCAAAGTTATGTTTATCACACCATCCTGCATAGGTCATAGTACCACCTTTGTTTAACTTTTTATTTGGATTATCAAAAGCAAATCTAATTATAATATTAGGATTAGACTTTCTAAAAAACAAATGTTTCTTTCTCATTTCAATTGTTAATCTACCTTTGACTTCTATGTAAGAACCATTAGGTAGTAAGAAATCAGGACAATAGGTTTTATTTTCAAACCATTCATAACTATATTTACTAGGCTCATATTTAACTTTTATTTTTTTATCTTTAAAAAATTTATAAACCTTTTCTTCTGAACCACTTCTAAACTTCATTTAATATTCCTCATATGAAAATAGTTTCTTATGTGTAGACACGTAAATACTACACACATAATTAACATATAATAACTGTCAGATAATACTGACCACGTAATCCATATTGAATTTGAAACCATGCCATATAAAGGTGCATAGTTATCTTTATTACCATACACCCATACAGTAATCACTGCACTAATCGCAGCTAGTAATTCAAATAAACTAACCAATGTCATCTACTGCCACCTCTTGTACATCAGGTGTTCTAGCTACTGTAGTTAAGTATCTTGGTCCATTTGAATAGACAAATTTTCTAAGTCCTTTCCCACCATTAGCATCCTTCCAACAATCAACTTTATAAGCACAGTAGGAACAGCCAACGTCAAGTTTACGATTACCACTAACACCATCTGCAATATCGTCATAACACTTGCTAGGAACTGTATCACTTGCGACAACATTTTTAAGATGTAAGACCCTATCTTTCGCATTTATCATCTCCATTTGATGGACAGGCATAAGACATATCCTGCCACTTTGTTTATCTATAGCAAGAAAAGCACCACCTTCTTTACCCTGTGCTTCAGCATAAGCTGAGAGTTGAGGTATGTAACCAAAAGGGTCATCTTTTAATAATGAACGATTAGAAAACTTTTTAAATGAATAAGCACTAGCAGATTTACAATCTGTAATCACACCATCAATCTCACAATCTTGATGTCCTAATACCCCTTCAATCTCTAATTCTTTTTGTTCATTCTTAACTTCATGTCCTGCAGTTTTTGCAAGAAGTAAAAGTAATTCTTCAAGCATATAACCATAAGCAAACTTTATCTTTGCCCAAGCAGGTAGCTTTTCTTTTTTTATATCTCTTGATTGATACCAGACCTGTCTATCAGGTTTACCAATCTGAGACATTCTTAAATTATTATTCTCAGAATATTTGTCAAATAACGACATGATATTTATTTTTATATTTTCTGCGAATGATTCAACATCTTTCATTGATGGTTGTTTACCTTCAGAGATAGTATCGTACATGTCTTTAACTAGAGTATCAATTTTTTTCATTAGACAAAAAAGGGGACGTAGTTATTAGCCACGTCCCCCTCTATTTATTTATTGTTAGGCTACGTTTGTAGCAAAGTCATTAGACTCTTCGCCTTCTTTAGGTATTTCCTGGAAAGCTTCGTCAACTTCTTTGTCAACATAAGGTACTAAGTCAACAACTTGAATGGCTTGTAGTTCAGCACTCTTACCTGAGTTACCTCCCCACTTCCAATCGTACATTCTATAAAGAACATTTACGTTAGACCCATTACCAATAAGAACCCCTTCCAAAGGACGTTTCATATTGTCCTTGATTTCAGGTGCTCTATTTTGAGTACCATCTTTGCGAGTAGCTTTTCTCTTAATAGTAACAAAGTCTCCTCTTTCATCTGCTTTGTTTTTAACAGACAGTCCATCAGCTTCAGCTTTCTTTTTATTTTCAGCATCAACTGATACATCTATACTGTACACTCCACCTTCATCAAACTTAGTGCTAGGTGCTACAACTTGTGCCCAATAAGATTTTCCATTTATTACAGTCATTTTCGTACTCCTTTCATAATTGTCATTTGAATATGACTTATTTTAAATACTAATTATATTTCATTATGGTAATATTGTCAAGAACTTTTTACATTTATTTCTCCTTTCAATTAGTGTGTATCTGCCCAACTTAAACCAGTCTTGAACTCTGCGTCCAGTGGGCATTTCAGGGTTAACTCTTCAGTAGTATTTTGAATAGCAGTCTTTACAATCCTACCCATTTCTTCTACATCTTTTTTGTGTACTTCAAACTGATACTCATCATGTATTGAAGCTACAAGTTTAGAATCAATACCTGATTTATTTATTAAGTTTATCATTTGTCTTAACCAAACTTTACAAGCTATTGCTCCTGCACCTTGAACAATTGTATTAACTGCTTTATGTGGTGAACGTACATTAAATAATCTACCATCTAAACCTCTTACCTTACCCATAGTTGAAGCTTCTTCTACTTGGTTTCTAAAGTTTTTTAATTTAGGTAGTTCAGATAAAAATTTATCAATAAGTTTTTTACCTACTGCCATATCTTTTGAACCAACTATTTGACCAATCTTCTTTGCACCTGCTCCAAATAAAAAGGCATATATAAAAGTTTTAGCTTGGTCTCTATTTGTAAGTCCTGCCATGTTCATATTTCTTGTATGAATATCTCCATTTAATATTTCATTTGTGTACTCAGGTGTATCAATATAATGTGCTAACATTCTTAACTCTAGTCCTGAAGCATCAGTACCAAAGATAACGTGAGTATTAGGTTTATCTGTAGTCCATACTTCTCTACACTCTTTACCATAAGGTGAATAAACTGCAGGAACTTGAGCCATGTTTGGAGAGTGGTGACTCATTCTACCTGACACACAACGTAAAGTTAAAACTCTACCATGCACTCTACTTGTTTTATCATTCACAACATCTAACCAAGATGTTATTTGAGAAGTTCTTTTCTTTAATAATAAATATTCAGATATAAGTTTAGCTTCAGCTATATCTTTTATCTTAGATAGGACACCTTCATCTACAATAGGTGAACCCTTATCAGTAAACTTATTTGGTTTCCAACCTAGCTTCATAAGTCTTTCAGCTATTTGTTTGCGAGATGCAAGATTAAATTCTTGATGACTAACTTTAGTAAAAGGTACACCTTTAACATAACCACGAGACTTATTATTTACTTTAGGTATAAACTGTTCTTCAATCTTTAATGGTGGAAAAGTTTTATGTACTTCTTTTTCTAACTGTTCAGCTTTATCTTCAAGCATTGCATGTAGACCACTAGCTTTCTGTTGGTCTAAATAAAAACCATTGTTCTCTTGTTTAGTTATAATTGAACGTATATCATGTTCAAGTCTTAAAGATTTTTTAGAAAAGTTTTTACCTTCAACAATTAATCTTTTATAAACTTGGTGAGTTACATCAACATCTCTTTTACAATACGTTAACATCTCTTGACTAAATTGTGAGAAGTTATTGAACTCAATTTTATTTAAACCAATACGTTCACCCCAGGAATCAAGTGAATGACCTTTATCTCTTTCAGGATTGTACAACTGTGACATGATTAATGTATCAGTTATTTGTCCAATAGTTATTTTTGTATTAAGTAATCTGTTTAGAACTGGTGCATCAAATGAAACACCATTATGCATTATAATTTCTTTGCAATGATTGTTAATAAAGTTGGGTAGTTTGGTATAACAATCTTGACCTACAAATGAATAGGTTTTATTTTCATCAATATTCTTAGCAACAACACAATGAATATTTTTTGCATCAAGTGAATCAGTTTCAATGTCTAGTATTACTCTCATTTAATTTGAATATAATCTTTTATTGTTTGTATGGCAAATAGTTTTTGTAAATTAATTAGGTACATCTTTGAAGCATTATGGTCTCCACCACTTACTGAAACTTTTCTATCTAAAGAATTAATAATCTTTTTTAGAGTGTCAGTTTTAAATACTAATGTGGCATAAACATCTTCACCCACACAAAGATTATGAAACCAGTAGTCAGCTTCAGTTGCATTAATACCTGAAGGTTTACCATAACTTTCATATTCAATTGCAATGTTACCAGTTTTTTGCCATACATCACGTTCAGATTTTACCTCAATCTTTTTATCCTGAAGCATATCCTTTATGGCATCTTCTCTGACTTGACCATAAGCTAAGTCAAGGTCAAACTTTTTTCTATTATCTTTAGTTGGTTTCATTGCCATTATCTTTTTCCTTGAAAGGGTTTTCTATTTCAGTCATGCGACCATTTTCTTTTGACCATAAAAGATAGGAAGCAATACCAGTAATACCTGCGTACCTATTTTTTAATACTCTAATAACTGAAGTGTTAGCTGATACCTCATCTTCTTCTTGTTGGTTTCTTTCCATACCAATAACTGCATCAGATAACTGAGCAATAGCATGTGAACCTCTCAAATGAGAAAGAGAAACTTGCTTACCTTCTTCATGACCTTTATCATTATCAAGTCTTCTTAAATGTGAAACTAAAAACATTCCTACTTTTGTTTCGTGACAAAGACCTCTGAGTTTAGTCATTAATAAATCAATTGCTTTTCTCTCATTATTATCTTCACGAGCTGACATAATCAAACTAAGATGGTCAATAAATATCCATTTACAATCACATCCTTTAGCCATAAAACGTATACGAGACATAATTTGTTCGTCACTCAGAGAACCAAATGAATTATTATAGATAGTTAATCTATCACTATCAAACTCATCAACAACTTTGTTTAAGTCTTCAATGTTTTCTTTTTCCCATACCTCATCAAGATGTAATTGTTTATTGGTATGTATACCTAACACACCTTGTAAAGTTCTTTCTGCATCTTCTTCAAGAAATATTAGTCCAATATTATCTTGAGTTGTTTTCCAAAAGTGGTAGACTAGTTCTCGCATGAATGATGACTTACCCATACCTGTTCCTGAAGTAATCGTTACAAGTTCTCCAGTCCTTGCACCATAAAGCTTTTCATTTAGTCCATCAAAAGGATAAGGACAAGTCTTTCTATCTTTCTTTTTCCAAAGATTGTCTCTTATATCTGATACTCTAAGTATACCTTCAGGTGTATGTGACTTTGCATTCCACCAACACTGAACAAACTTTTGTCTTTGTCCTGCCCTGAGATATTCATTAGCATCTTTTAATTCCATATTAACAATCTTACATTTGTTAGGTGAAAATATTTCTGCTACTTTATTTGCAGTTGCTTTACCTATATCGTCATTGTCAAAACAAATAATTATATTTTCAAAACTATCTAGGTATTCAAAGTTCTGTTTACAATCTCTAACTGCTGACTGAACTCCATTCTTAATTGATACTGATGCCCACTTAGAACCCATTATTTCATAGGCAGACATAGCATCACACTCACCCTCGCATATGGTAATGTACTTTTGACCACCACTAAATAACTGTTGACCAAATAATTGTGACAATCCAAAGTTACCTTGAGCAGTAAATTCTTTTGGTAAAGTTCTTATCTTATTTGCTACGTGTTTTTTATCTGCACTATAATAAGGATAAACGTGCTTAGTTATCATACCATTAGTAGTCAGAGTTGTTACTCCATACTTACTGGCAGTTTCCTGGGATATACCTCTATCTTTTAATGATGTTGTTTGACCAACATATAAATCGTTATTCATGGTATTGTTCATTGGTGTTGCTACTCCTTCAGCTTTTTCATAGTACCCACAGTCAGGTGTAAAGCAATGAGCATGACCATCCGTGTATCGTGCTAAATTATTTTTACTCCCACATTTTGGACATGCTTCGTGTTTTAAAAATTTACTTTCCATCTTTAACATTTAAACCCCTAGTGTAATTTGTCATTATCATTTTTATCGTACATAAACTCAAAGATTTCATCACCTTCAGTTGGTTCTTCTCCCATACCTAATGCTATAAGTTCTTGAGCAGTATCATTTAATGCGTTTTGCATTGTAAGAAAACCATAGTAATCTTTTTCAGCTTTGGTTATAGCTGTAATAGATAGCACTCTAGCCATTAGGTACACAGTTTCAGGTGAATCATATTTAATTATTAACTCCATAATTATTTTATGGATAGCCATAACTACTTCTTCACGTTCCTTTATTGTTAACTTCTTTAATTCCACTATCAACTCCTTCCATTAGTTCAACAAATCCATTGATGTCTTCCAAGGAAACTTGTTTAATATTTGTTTCACCAGTCATAGTTAATATATTATCTACAAGAGATGTTGGTATTTCTTCGTGTGTTTTAAATTTAGTTATCATCATTTACTCCTTCCTTAAAACCTTCCATTATTATTTGTCTTGATTTTAAGTCCTCATTATGAATTATATTTATAAGTTTGTCAAGATACCATTGTGCTTTTTTTAAATCTTCCAAAGGTTTTCCTTTATAATCATACCTCCAAAGATACTTTATAACATTTGCTTTCAAGTAACCAACAAATTCTTTGTCTGACATTGATGCTTTGATACCATCAATACATTCAATGCCATCTTTGTTATAGTGTCTTGGGTTGTTCACATTATCGTAATTTTTTATAGACGTGTCCATATTCTTTATCCTTTCTTTTATCACCAAACTCTTTTGGTGTATCACACCTAACTGCCTTTACTTTATAAGGTGGTTTTGTTTCCTCATAAATTTTCATTACAGTTTTCTCACAGTTATCATATAACCTAGGTAAAACTTTTTGATAAATTTTATTATTGTATTCTATCCATACAGTTACTAAAAAATATGTAAACATATTATCTAACCTCTATTGGCATTGGTACTACACATTTTCTTTCCTGCACTGGTACGTACTTAGGTTCAACTGGCACACCTTTAATAAGTTTCTGTCTTATCATATGATGCTCCACTCCAATACACATATATCCTGATGAGCTAAGTTTACTTCTATCAATATCTCTTTTAAGATATTCTTCTTCAGCTATCTCTTCAGCATTATCACAGTTAGGTAATTCTCTAACGAATAGTTCTACCTCACCAACTGGTGAAGCAAAAGTTAAATACAATGCAAACATTTCTTTTATCATTTATCTAGTTCCTTTCTTACACACTTCTGTTTATAATATACATTACCCAAGAGTGTGAGGCTTGGGTTCTGTGGCTCTGGTTTTTTCTTACCAACGTACTCCCACACACAAGTCATAGTCTTATTATTGTTTGCACGTTGGTGAAAAAAGTCAAAGTTATCAAGGGTATAGATATTAAATACTATACCAAGTATTAATGTTTCAACTCCCATTAAAATAATCTCCTATAAAATATAATATTGTAAATAAAAATATACCCATCATAAATCCAAATAGGATTTGTAATGTAAACCATAATGTTCTTTCAACTTTAGTAGACATAAACAACTTGTGGTAATGGTGTGTAATCTATTCTTCTATCAAGGTGTATGAATGTTCTTGCTACACCTACAGTCCAACCTAAGTCTATTGCTCTTTTAATTAAGTCCTTTCTGAAGACTGAATTAGGTATGGCAATATCAACTGCACAAGTATCTGTGTCCCATTTATCATTACCAATTTTATGGAATGAGTTAGGACTTGCAGGATAGCCACGACTTTTTAACCAGTCATTATGTTCTGCTGAACGACAACAAGAAGTTATCTGTAATGGTTCTCCAACATTCTCTCTTAAATTTATAAGACAATTTAAAAATCCTTCAGCTAAAACTATATCCTTTGAAGTAGGACATTGTAATTCTTTTTCACTAAAGTATTTATTATCGTAATAGTTTAATTTTTGTGACATCATTTATCTCCTTTCTTATCTTTGTCATTAAGTTCTTTAATTCTTTTATAAGAATTATAGAGTTGTTTATTTAGTTCTTTTATTTCTCTTTCGTACATTTCTTTTTTTATCATCAAACTCCTTTTCTTCATCTAATAATTTATCTAACTGTTTAAAGAAGACATCATTAAATATTTCATTTAATTGTTTACAACAATCTTTATTATTTATTTCTTTGTTTCCAATTATAGTATACTTAATCATCATTATGTCGTTCCTTTAAAAACAATTATACACATTTTTAAAATACCTTGTCAAATTAAAAATACATTTGTCAAATTACTGACACTATTTGTTGTAATTATACAACAGACTATCTTCCTCTCCAATCTCTTTTGTCACCTCTTGGTGTTGTTATTTGTTTCTCACAAGCATAGCCACTATGTGTAGTGATAACCATTTTTTCTTTATCAGTACAAGTATAGTAGCATTTAACAGAGTCTTCACCAAAGAATGGTTCAACTATTTTTTCCTTTGTTAATCTGCAAGTCACAAAATATTGGTTTCTTTGGTCATAAAGTTTACCTTTACCAGTCCATTTATAACTCCAACTCTTAGCTTCAGCAGTTAGAACTAAATAAATTATGGTTGTAAGCACCACATAACCTATGAGTAATTCGTAATTAGGTTTCTTCATCATCATACATCTCCATATAGTCTTGTATCTCTTCTCGTGACATAAGATTAACAAGTATTGGTGTGTCTTCACCTATATAACCACCTTCAATGTTAAAGTCTACAAATTCTCTAGCTTCATCATAAGACATATCGTCCCTTTTAACCAGTTTGGTTATCATTCTGTGCTTATCATAGATGAATACATCCATCATACCACTGCGTGTACCTACACCTATTATACAGTCATCATAATCGTCCCATATTTTCATTAGCAACTCTCCTCTTCTACATTAATATCAATCCTATCGTCCATAGATGCATCAATACTATGGATATGAAATATGTTATCATCTTTAAAAATATAAACATATAACTCTGGATTACACTTTTGTAATTGTTCTATAAGTTCTTTAACTTTCATCACTCACTCCTTTCTATTTTTATATGCCACCTATACTCAGGTTCTGAGATAGCATCTATAAACCTTGTATGTATTTTTAGTCCATACTTTTTTAATAAAGAATTAATAATAGGTATTCCTTCTTTAAATCCTTCAGAGTAATAGCTATCATTAAAACCTATTTCTTTTATCTCATCTTTTACTTTCATCACTCACTCCTTTCTTTTACAGTTAAACAGTTTTCTTCATCATACTGTTTGATAGCTAACTGTCGTAGCCATTCTTTACCACCAAAAGGGAAAGCTATAAAACATTCCTGCAAAAACTCTGCGTGTTTTATACCTATGCTTTTGGCATACACAACTTCTATTGTTCTATAATCTCCTTCATCTTCTCTATCTCCCCCAACCAAATCTATGATTAGGTTCTCTTCATCAGTCACATCAATGTCATCTTGATGTATGAGATAGTCATTGTACTCATTGAAACCATCAATGATTTTATATTGTACTAATACTGGCATTAGTTACCTCCTTCATCTGTGTTAATTTTCTTAAATGTTATTTCTTTTCTACCATCAACAGATAGAACAGACTCAACTTCTAATTCATTTAGTTCATTATTTTCTAAAAAATAATAAACAGTTTTTATTATAGGTTTACTCATCACTCACTCTCCTTAATAAATTATCTACATATACATCTTTTAGTCCATATCTTAATAAATCATCTACATCATATAAAT
>MDSX01086828.1_pt1 | contig 15640 bp, 12 predicted proteins | sample 811141 | NCBI WGS metagenome assembly MDSX01 (sample SAMN05326642, study PRJNA326480) | marine metagenome | isolation source: seawater | place: Atlantic Ocean: South East | collected 2010 | reverse complement strand
TGGTATGAGAAGGGGTTAATTATTCGAAATGAAATACTTCGAAAGCCATTGAATCTCAATATTTATGATGAAGATTTATCGGATGAAGTAAATCAAATTCACTTTGTAGCAGAACATGATAGCCAAATTTTGGGGACAGTGAGTTTGGTGTCTCATTATGAGGAAAATACAGGAAAGCTTCGACAAATGGCAACAATACCCGAGGTCAGAGGAAACGGGTATGGCCGGATGTTAGTTCATGAACTTGAAAAATATGCAATGAATAACGAGATGAAAACCATCGTTTTACATGCTCGCTACTATGCCATTGGATTTTATCAGAAATTAGGCTATTCCATCTGTTCAGAACCGTTTGAAGAAGTTGGCATTGAACACCGAATCATGCAAAAAGAGCTTCATTAAGGCCCAAAAGAATTTCGATCTTATTACTTTTGATATTCATGAACATGGATTCTGAAAATCATTTCGTTAATCGAAGCAATTGGTTAAGAGCTGCAATACTTGGTGCCAATGATGGCATATTATCTACTGCAAGTATTATCATTGGAGTTGCTGCGGCTGCAACGACACGTGAGTCTATTGTACTTGCTGGAATTGCTGGATTAGTGGCTGGAGCATTATCCATGGCTGCTGGAGAATATGTATCTGTGAGTTCACAATCTGACATAGAAACTGCTGATTTGAAAAGAGAACAACAAGAACTGGACGAATATCCAAAAGAAGAGCTTCAAGAACTTGCTAAGATATATTCCAATCGTGGGCTAACTCCCGAACTTTCACTTGAGGTTGCTAAACAACTCACTCAACACAATGCTTTAGAGGCTCATGCAAGAGATGAATTAGGAATTAATGAAATTAGCCAAGCCAAACCATTGCAAGCAGCTTTCGCATCTGGTGCGGCATTTATATTTGGTGGCATAATGCCCATCATAGTAGCTCTATACACAAAAATAGATAGTATGATATTATTTCAATACGCTTTTTCCATCCTATTCTTAGCTCTACTTGGAGCTATAGCTGCTAAAACAGGAGGTTCTAGTATTTGGAAAGCCATTATTAGAATTACATTTTGGGGTACATTAGCCATGCTATTAACTGCACTTATTGGATATTTATTTGGTGTGTCCACATCATAGGATATTGGGGTTAAAACATCATCTTTGCATTCTGAATTTGTTACACAACATAAACGACCCAAGTGATCTTAAAAAATTAGCACTTGATCAGCTACCCCAATTGTGTTCAGAAATTAGGGAGTTCTTCATTGATAAAATTTTAAAAAATGGCGGTCATTTTAGTGCTAACCTTGGAGTTGTAGAACTTACTGTTGCCCTTCATTATCTTTTTGATTTTAAAACAGATCGATTGATATGGGATGTAGGACATCAAGCGTATATTCACAAGCTTCTCACAGGTAGAAAAAAAGAATTTAATCACATACGTAAACTTGGTGGACTAGCTGGATTTCCAAAGATGAGTGAAAGTGAATATGACCATTTTGGCACAGGACACTCTTCAACATCAATCTCAGCAATCCTCGGAATGGCAGAAGCAGCTAAGCTAGACAATAAATCCCACAAGCATATTGCTGTAATTGGAGATGGTTCATTAACTGGGGGAATGGCTTTTGAAGCATTAAATAATCTTGGAACTTCCAACGCGAATGTCCTTGTTATTATTAATGATAATCAAATCGGGATTGACCCAAACTCTGGAGCCATCTATCACCACTTGAATACCATTAACGAAAACATCAATTTTTTTAAAACACTTGGACTAGAATATGAGGGCCCCATTGATGGTCATGACCTCAATGAATTAATTACTTCGCTAGAAAAAAGTATGGCTGTTAGTTCACCCAAAATCATACATATACGCACCGTCAAGGGGAAAGGATACCTTCCCGCAGAAAAAGCACAAACAGATTGGCATAGTGTGAGTTATGTTAAAATTGATCCATCCAAATCAAAGACAGATAATCCTACCCCATCAAAGTTTCAAGATGTGTTTGGTCATACGTTATTGGAATTGGCAGAAAAAGACCCTCGAATCATTGGAATCACACCAGCAATGCCAAGCGGTAGTTCCATGAAAATACTTATGGATGCTATGCCTCATCGTGTTTTTGATGTTGGAATTGCCGAACAACATGCGGTTACATTTTCTGCTGGTTTAGCTGCTGCTGGTAAAAGACCTTTTTGTTCGATCTATTCGTCATTCGCCCAAAGAGCCTACGATCAGATTATTCACGACGTAGCACTTCAAAACATTCCTGTCGTATTCTGTATCGATCGGGCCGGACTTGTAGGAGCAGACGGTCCTACCCACCACGGATCCTTTGATATTGCATACCTAAATGCTATCCCCAACTTAACCATCATATCTCCCATGGATGAACATGAATTACGGAATGCCATGTATTGGGCTGTTGACTACACAGACGGACCAATAGTAATAAGATATCCAAGAGGACTGGGAAGCAAGACAAAATATAAAAATGAAATTCAACCCCTAAAAATTGGAACCAGTCGAATCCTGCAAAAAGGCGATAAAATTGGGATTATTTCCATTGGAGAAATAGGTGTTGAAGTTCAAAAAGCCATTGATAAGTTAGGTATTCAAAAGCAAATTCATCACATCGATGCACGGTTTATTAAGCCCATAGACAAAAATGAAGTACTCAATATGCTACAAACCTTTGACCATATCATTACCGTTGAGGAATCCTGTTTGATTGGAGGATTTGGTCAACAAATAAAAATAATCGCTCAAGATCAAAACTATATGGGGAGAATAACTTCGCTTGGTTTACCCGATCAGTTCATCGAACAAGGAACGAGAGAGGAATTAAGAGCAAAATATAACTTGGATAAAGACGGAATATGCCAATTGATTCAAGCTTTAATTTCAAAAAAATAAACCGTCTATAATCACCCACTATTTTTCCTTTTCTTTGTAGAAGTGTATTGGATACGAATTGTATTACTATCTCCGATTGCAGCAATCTATTGGCTTATTACATCGATAAGAAATTGGGGGTATGATCAAAAGATTTTAAAGAGCACTTCATTTGAGATTCCCATTATATCTGTTGGTAATCTGGCAGTTGGAGGTACAGGGAAAACGCCCATGGTAGAATACCTCATCAATCAACTATCTAAAAAATACACCATTGCCGTTTTAAGCAGGGGTTATGGAAGAAAAACTTCTGGATTTTTATGGGTAGAAAAAAATCAACCCCCTAGTCAAGTAGGTGATGAACCCTTGCAGATAAAATGTAATTACGATCAGATATCGATGGCTGTATGTGAAAACCGAGTTATAGGAGTTCAAAGAATACTAAAAGAAAAGCCTAAAACAAGTTTAATTATTCTCGATGATGCCTTTCAGCATCGAAAAATTCAACCCAAAGTTTCACTTCTGCTTTCTACTTACGCAAAACCCCATTTCAAGGACTGGTTGCTACCTGCAGGAAACCTCAGAGAAGGCAGATATGGTGCAAATCGTGCTGATGCTATCATCATGACAAAGTGCCCAGAGAATTTTAAACCAATCTCGCCTAAAAACAAACCTGTATTCTACGCTAAGAGTAGCTATGTTAACCCCAATTTAGATACTCCTGTGTTTGGATTTAGTGGCCTTGCCAATAACAATATCTTTAAGAAACATTTAGCTAAATCTTATCGTTTAACTGGGTTCATAGGATTCAAAGACCATCATGTTTACACGCAAAAACAACTTGACTCATTAGTCAAAAAGGCCAATGGTGCAACGCTTATATGTACCCAAAAAGATTGGGTGAAAATCAAGGATTTAAAAATCAATCATACAATTGAAAAGGTGAATATGTCACACCAAATAATAGAAAGTGACAAATTTGATAACTGGTTAGTTCAACAAATTGAAAGCTAAAAAACACTTCGGTCAGCATTTTTTAATAAGCCAAACTACTGCACAAGAAATTGTCAATGGACTTGGGGATATTGACGATCACGATGTACTTGAAATTGGACCAGGCACGGGTATTTTAACCCAATATCTATTGACCAAATCCAAAACATTCAAAGCCGTTGAAATTGATACTGATGCAACTGAATATCTCAAAAAACAATGGCAAAACATCGAAATTATTCAAGCTGATTTTTTAAAAATTAATCTCACCGATTACTTTAACCAACCCTTTCGATTAATTGGCAATTTCCCCTACAATATTTCATCTCAAATCGTTTTTAAAATTATTGAAAATTCTCATTTAATCGAACAATGGGTGGGCATGTTTCAATTGGAGATGGGTATTCGACTGGTAGCTAAACCAAAAGATAAAAAAGACTATGGAATTTTGAGTGTTCTCATGCCCTTTTACTATAATGTAGAACAAATGATGATACTTCCTCCCGAGGCATTTAATCCTCCGCCAAAAGTTAACAGTATTGTCGTAAAAGCAAGAAAAAAACAGCATAAATTTAGAGCTGATCCCAAATTAATAAGAAGAGTTGTCAAAACTGCGTTTGGTCAAAGAAGAAAAACATTGAGAAATAGTCTTGCTTCAATTATCTCAAAAGAACTTTTAATTAACCATCAATTTGCTACCTTGCGACCTGAGAACCTTACCTATCTTCAATTTGAAGAATTGTGTGTGTTCATAGAATCCCATGTCAATCGTTGAAATAACAAAAGAATCACAGGACGAGCTACTTTCACTTATTGAAGCTCAAAAAAAAGAAGAACTTGTTCCTGTTCTCGAAAAATTATACGCAGCTGACATTGCCGAACTTTTCAATGAACTTAATCTTGAACAAGCTGTATATGTAGCCACCCTTCTTGAACCACAAAAGAAAGTGGATGTACTCACTGAATTAGACGCAGAGACAAAACTGAAATTTTTGGCTGGTTATTCAAATAATGAAATTGCCAATGACTTTTTTTTCTATCTCGATTCAGATGACGCCGCAGACATTCTCAATTCCATGGGAACGGCAGAAAGTAAAGAAATTCTACATCTTATCAAGGATAAAGATCATAGCAAAAATATTGCCTCGTTATTAAAATTTCCTGAAAATACCGCTGGGTCTTTGATGGCTAAAGAGTTGATTAAAGTCAAACATAATTGGACAGTAAAACAGTGTACCGAAGAAATAAGACAACAAGCTGAAGAGGTTTCCAAAGTTTATACCGCCTATGTGGTAGATGAGTACGATGAACTTGTTGGGTGGGTGTCGTTAAAAGCAATTCTCCTTAACAAGGAAAGCACTAAGGTTGAGAAAATACTCAATCCAAATATCATTTATGAGAACACTTATTCCTCAGGGGAAGAGGTAGCCAATACAATGCAGAAATATGACTTGGTTGCCTTGCCCATAGTAGATGCTTTCAATCGGCTAGTCGGTCGAATCACCTTTGACGACGTGCTTGATTATGTAAAAGACGAAGCTGAAAAAGATTACCAAATGTTATCGGGTATATCCGAAAGTGTCGAAAATGTAGATTCTGTATGGCTAAATACGCGAGCACGACTCCCTTGGTTAATCATTGGATTACTCGGAGGTATAGCCAGTTCACTGGTTATTGGTAACTTTGAAAAAGAACTTTCTGCCAATGTACAATTAGCTCTATTCATGCCACTAATCATGGCAATGGCAGGAAATGTAGGAGTACAGTCCAGCTCTATCATTGTTCAAGGTTTAGCTAATAATACGATTTCTAACAAAGGAATATGGACAGCCCTCAGTAAAGAACTTGCAGTAGCAATCATAAACGGCTTAGTTTGTTCCGCACTTCTTATGGGATACGGTTATATTTTCGGAAATTCTTCTGATATTATGATGACAGTAAGTATTGCTCTCCTCTCTGTTATTCTGCTTGCAGCAGTCATTGGAACTACGGTGCCACTAACCTTGGATAAAATGAAAATTGACCCTGCTCTCGCAACAGGACCTTTTATCACTACAAGTAACGATTTGATTGGTCTATTCCTCTATTTTGTCATTGGAAATGCTATTATGGGCTAAATCGCACATTGAAATTTTGAAAAAATCCATTCTAATCTCAACGCTATATTTTTTGCAATTAAATGCCTACAGTCAATATACCAACTTAGCACTAGAAGGAGGCGGTATGAAAGGACTTGCATACTCCGGTGCTTTTGAAGTGTTAGACAGCATTGGAATAACTCAACACATTGAGCGAGTTGCTGGGACGAGCTCTGGAGCAATGAATGGAATGCTCATTTCAATAGGATACAGCGGCAAGGAGATAACACACCTCAACTTGACAAAAAACTTTGGAAAGTATAGTCAAGTTGGAATTCCAATACTTTCAGGACTTATTCGATTTTATAGAACGTATGGTTATTACAAAACAGATCGATTTATGGTGGATCTTGCTCAAGCCATGAGATACAAAGGAATATCCCCTGACATAACCTTTATAGAACTCCATAAACTTCGTTCTTCAAACCCAAAAATAAAAGACTTATATATTACCGGAGCTAACCTTACTGACCAAAAATTAGAGGTATTTAGTCACAGAACATATCCCAACATGAAGATAATTGATGCGGTTAAAATCAGTATTAGCATACCGCTGTATTATGAGGCCATTTTCATGCAACCCAATGGAGAAATTATCGACAAAAAGAATGCCGACCAGAATACCAAAGTTATGACTGACGGTGGAGTCATAGACAATTACCCCTTTCATGTATTTGATAGTTTAGTATATCTAAACGATGGGCAAAATAGCTACTATCTCTGCAATGAAAAAACCCTTGGTTTGAAACTGGAAAGTGATTCCTCTCAAAAGTCCATGGCTAACCATGTAATATCCAATCAAAAAGATTTCTTCGTTGCATTTTCACACCTCAGCAGCGAGACACTTAACAGACGACATTTAGGAAAACAACAATTCGATCAAACCATCTTCATCAATACCCAAGGTTTTAACCCCAAAATCCGAAGATTGAACGAAAAGAAAAAACGAGAAATCATCCGATACGGATATCAATCTACAATCCGATTCTTCGAAGAAGAGCTCTAGAAATTTTTTAAACTCGACAAAAATTACTATTTTTGGTTAAACATAGATTGTAACAATTTACAAAATATGTTTGTTGGCGGTCATCCAAGACGAACTAACTACAGACTGAAAACTCTTGGAAAATAGTGACTAGAAAGCGATAAAGATTGACTTCGGTGAAGACAGTAAATAAGACTACTTTAATGCACTAGAGACCTACTGGTAATACCTCGTTATTACTTCTTCACCGTAAGCTTCTTGGTAATTTTGTCCTTGCCTGCCTCGAGCGTATAGAAATAAACACCCTCAGGAATATTGGTGACATCGATGGTATACGTACCAGAATGAGGTATCTTTTGAATAGAGATTACTTCTCCAAGAATATTGGACAAAACAAGCTGAGCTTCGAATGATGAAAACTCCACATCAACAGAAGTAATGGTTTTAGCTGGATTAGGATAATTCAGCCCCAACTTAGGAAAATCACCAGCTAGAAGGTTTAAACTCAATGCCAATAGTACGAATATGTATGTATATCGTTTCAATTTTATTACCTTTCAAAAGTATTGAAAATAGTGTGCCAAAAATCTAAACTTATAAAATCTGACAATAAAAAGACTTAAAATGTGCTTTATAGTGATCACTACAAGTCAAAAGCTAGACATATCGCATATGGCCCTGCTCAATTTTTAGTCGAGAAGGGAGATTATTAGCAAATAATGACCCCGTTCCCAATCCTTGGTGAAGTGGATTATCATATTTGCTTACCCACTGGGCAATTGCATTCAGCCCCACATTACTCTCCAAAGCAGATGTAGCCCACCAACCTACGTTTCTTCTTTGAGCACACTTAATCCATTCGTCTGATAGGGATAAGCCCCCAATCAAGTTGGGCTTTAGTATTAGATAAGTTGGTTTGATATGTTTAATCATCTTGTCTGCTTCTTCATATACATTCAATCCGATCAGCTCTTCGTCTAATGCGATATCAATGGGACTTTCTGAACTGATTTTCTGCATCCAATCCCAGTATCCAGCAGATATCGGTTGCTCTATGCTATGAAGTTCAAATCGTTTTAAATCATTCAATTTTTCTAAAGCATCATCCGGAGCAAAAGCTCCGTTGGCATCTACTCTCAGGGTAATTTTAAATGCAGAGTATTGTTGTCTAATTTTTTCTAGTAATCGACATTCTTCATCAAAATCCAATGCCCCAACCTTAATCTTAATTACATTGAAACCCGCCTGTATCTTCTGAATGGCCTCATCATACATGGTTGCAGCATCATTCATCCATACCAGACCGTTAATGGGCATGGTTTTTTTTCGAGCTGTAAAATCTGTATTAAAAATAACGCCCTCGCTATCAGCAGTCATATTTAATAAGGCGGTTTCTATCCCAAAGCGAATGCTTGGGTAGGGTGCTAATGACAATTGATCTAACGAACCCATTTGGCAGAATTCTTTCAATTTTTTTTCGAGAATCGACTGATAATCGGGCACATCATCTACACTAAGTAAAGATAATGGTGAAGCTTCACCTATTCCTTCTTGACTTGTTTGAATATTTTTTAAAGTAATCAGAAAAATAGTTCGAGTCGTAAACGTATTGCGAGAGGTCTTGGCAGGGACCTTAAATTTCAATTCGTGTTTTTGTAATGAATAGGAATACATGTATTAAAAGAACAAACGAATTACAAAAAGTAGAACAATACCTAAACTCCCAATCGAAAGAAACCGCAATTGATTGTTGTAATCTGTTTCTGTTTCTGCCTCCTTTAACTTTTGAATATGAACAAATCCAAGTATGAGAATAAGTAAGGGTGATAAGCTGTAATAGTTCTCAATCAAATGATAAAATGAAAAAGTTAAGAATACCGTAATGATCAAAAGTGTCTGATAAATAATAGAACCTTGCAATCCCAATTTTGAAGCAATGGTTATCTTATTAGTCAGCACATCTTTGTCCAAATCTCGAATATTATTGACATTGAGCACCCCAACACAAAGACAACCATACCCGATAGCAAGCAACCACGTGCTAGTCCATATTTCTTGTCTGAATAAGTATGATGTACCCAATACTCCAACCAGCCCAAAAAATATAAAAACAAAAACATCACCCAAACCCATATATCCATAGGCCCTTTTCCCCATCGTATATAAAATAGCTGCAGCGATGCTAAATATTCCCAAAAGAAAAAATTTCATCCATAAGTTAAAGTCATCTCCAAACGATATATTGAGTAAATAGATTCCACTACTCAAAGCTCCCAATGCAAATAAGACTATAGCAATGAGCATAGATCTTGGGCTAATATTACCTCCTGCTAATTGTCTGTCTTTTCGGTGTCTGTCTGTGCCTTTAATAAAATCGCCATAATCATTGGCTAAATTAGATAAGATTTGTAAGAGAATTGCTGTTATACCGGCAAACAAAAATATCTCAAAATCAAAGCTGAAATCATTCACCCAACTTCCAAGAATAATTGCTCCTAAAGCAAGTGGAAGGGTTTTAAGCCGAAATGCAGCAATCCATTTTTTCATGATTCAAAGATAGTTTTGGGGTTTTAATTTTTCTATTTTAATTTGTGTTATGAAACACCTAATCCAAACAGTTCTATTCTTTTTTAGTTGTTCTCACGCCATAGCTCAAGTTGATAATATGAATATTGTTTGGGGTGATAATATGAAAGCTAAAAAAATGTTGATTACCGATGTGATGAACATCGGAAATGAAGAAGAATTATTTGCTATAAACAGTTCTTTTAAGGCATTCAATAAAAAGACATTTTTAGAACGATATGAAGACTTGAGCTTATCTAAACAGATGGAGCTCACTGAAAACTATGACTTAGGAGTTCATTCATCTCAAAATATTATGGCACTTGACGAAAACCTTTTTAGATTAAATCTTAGAAGATCTAAAATTGATATTTCGCTTAAAGCACAAAAAATTAACACACAAGAACTCACGATTGAGGGTGAAGAAAAAGGCATATACAATATCAAGCTAATTAAAGGTAGAAATAATTCAAACGGTGAATATAAAAGTGCTAAAAGCCAAGACCAGAAAAAAATTACTTATGTTATTGGACATCCTGGAGATTTGGAATCTGAAGAAATAATGACCATAAAAGTTTTTGATAATTCTTTTAATGAGGAATGGAAAATACGCATATCTCTTCCATTCGAAAAAGGGCTTTCTAAAATTCAGTCGGTTAACCTCAGCAACTCAGGCATCGTTTACATTCTGACTTCTGTTTACACAAGTAGAAAGGAAAGAAATCGACGAGAACGAAATTTCGAAAACTACATTATTGTGATAGATAGCAGTGGAATTATTGCTAACCATAAACTAGAATTAAAAGACAAATTTATTCGTGAATTAAAACTTAATATTGATGAAAATGGAGACTTGATTTGTGGCGGATTTTATAGTAATGAAGGCTATCGTTCTGATGGCATATTTTATATGAGCCTCGATGCAAAAAACTTTAAAATAAAAAATCAAAGTATGAAACCTTTTGATTTAGAATTTATAGTTCAAGGTATGTCCGATCGTGCAAAATCAAAGACCGTCAAAAAATCAAGAAAAGGAAAAGAAGTTGGTCTTACACATGTAAACTTCCGAGACTTCATTGTGAAAGAAAATGGAGGTGCTTTGTTAGTTGGAGAATACATCCACATCTACACAACTACCACAACAAATGCAAATGGCTTCACTACCACCACTACGCACTACCACTATGATGATATTTACGCTATTAGTATCAGTATGAATGGTGATATTGAATGGGCTAAAAAAATTCCAAAAATGCAGCACACATCAAATGACGGCGGGTTTTATTCTAGTTTCTTTACTGTTATTTATGAAGATGTTGTCCATTTTATCTATAACTCACACGATCGTAAACAAAACCATCTAAAAGTATCTAGTATTAATGGAAAAGGAGAGGTTAAACATGGGAATTTAGTCAGTAATCATAAACGTGAAAATTTAAGAATTAGACCAAAAAGTTGCGAACAAGTGTCCGAGGATGCATTTGTAATTTTTGCAACAAGTAAAAAATCCTACCGTCTAGGAAAAGTCACCATGAATTAGGGTCTTATTTAGACCAAACATTATTCGACACATCAGTGTCTGCAGTCTCTAAATTAGGATCGAGAACTACTTTCTGAACAGGTTTATTAGTAACCAATACTTTACTGACTGTTTTCTCCAAAAGTTCATTTTGCATTCTCCATATTTCGGCAGGTATCCGAACTTCTTCATTGGATCCGTCCTCATATTCTAGTTTAAGAATAACGGGCATAACGAGACCACCTATCATCTTTAAATCAACTTGACATAGGTACACCTCTTTATCTAGGATTTTTTCTCGGACATCTGTTAAATTCGCCTTAATTCTATCAAATGCTTTTGATGGATTTTCTGCAGATCTGACTGCTTGTAACATCGGACTAACCTTGTCTTCTTTAGCTAAATTCTTGATGGTCTTATTAACCAATTTTTGCGTTGATTCCCCCTTTGGTCGTTGGTTATCTACTTTCAATTGTTTTACATCAGTAATAGCAACATCACAATGATCTGAAGTGTAAAACCAACCCCTCCAAAACCAATCTAAATCAACAGAACTTGCATCCTCCATTGTTCTAAAAAAATCGGCTGGACTGGGGTGTTTAAATTTCCAGCGATTAGCATAAATTTTAAACGCATAATCAAATAATTCAGGCCCCATTACCGTTTCACGCAATATATTAAGTGCTGTACAAGGTTTGCCATAGGCATTATTGCCAAATTGAAAAATACTTTCAGAATTTGTCATAATCGGAGAAATATATCGTTTATCCCCTTTCATATAAGGGACTATTAGTTTAGCAGGACCTCTTCTACTGGGGAAAGGTTTGCCACTTTCATCTGTCCATGCTCGTTCTGTTTGATACTGTAAAAAGGTATTTATCCCCTCGTCCATCCAAGTCCATTGACGTTCATCAGAATTGATGATCATAGGAAAATAGTTGTGTCCAACCTCATGTATAATTACAAGAATAGTTCGATATTTTACATTTTCTGTAAATTTCCCATCTCTATCCGTACGTCCACCATTAAAACAAATCATGGGATACTCCATTCCTATGCTTTTACCGTTAATAGAGTATGCTACAGGATATGGATAATCGAATGTGAACTTGGAGTATGTCTGCAAGGTCAAAACAATTGCTTTTGTACTATACATTTCCCACATTGGGTTGCCTTCTTTTGGATACAAAGACATTGCCATTACTGTTCTATCTCCGAATTGAACACCTTGTGCATCCCAGATGAATTTTCGACTGGCACACCAACCGTAATCCCGAATATTTTGAGCTTTAAAGTGCCATGTCTTGGTCTTGGATGATCGATTTTTTTCATTTTTAATGGCCTCTTCTTGTGAGACTATAATAACTGGCTTATCACTTGTTTTTGCTTTTTCCAAACGTTCTTTTTGGAGATCTGTTAAAACCTCATCCATATTTTGAATTTCTCCAGTTGCACCTACTACCATGTTCTCGGGAACTGTTAATTGAACATCATAATCTCCAAATGGTAGCGTAAATTCACCCCTGCCAAGAAACTGCTTATTCTGCCATCCAGTAACGTCAGAATATACTGCCATTCGAGGAAAGAATTGAGCAATGGTGTAGAGATAGTTGTCGTCCTCTTTAAAGTACTCATAACCACTTCTTCCACCTATTTCCATTCGATCATTGATGTTATACCACCATTTGATATTGATGTTTATTGAATCGCCCGATTGAAGAGGCGTTTCTAAATCTACACGCATCATCGTGTGATTCACTTTTACCGAAAACGGAGCTCCGTTTTTATCATTCACATAATCGATATTAAACCCTCCGGGAAAAGTATGAAACAGATTAAAATATTCATATAGACTCACTCCGTCTTTAATGTTGCCTTGTTGAATTTTATATGTTTCTGATTCTGGACTTCGTACATTTTGGTCTAATTGTATCCATAAATATTCTAAATGATCTGGTGATTTGTTAGTGTAATTAATTTTCTCAACACCATAAACACGTTGGTTTTCATCATCTAAAACAATATCCATTTTATAATCTGCTGTATTCTGCCAATAAGCATGCCCAGGAGCTCCACTAGCGGTTCGATATACATTTGGTGTGGGTAAGTCAGAATCTAGCTGACGGAATTTGTTCTGATTTGCGTTGGGGTTTTGTGCCCATGAATTCATCGAAATAAGCAATAATGCTGACAATAGAAAATGAAATATTTTTCTCATAATAAAGCAACAAAGAAAAGCAATTACTAGTTTTGTTAAAAGGATGAGTAACTACATTATTTTAATATTACTTCTAATTCGACCAACACACGATTTTCATACCTCATGGATGAATATCACCTATGATGAGGGAACAAAAGCTTTCAACTCATCGTGGCAAACAAACACGGAACATTTGGAGTCATGCTTATCCGTATTTTCATCCAAAGAAATCCATCTTGACGATCAAATAACCGCCACACAAAAAAAAATAATTAAAGACTATCTTATTGAAAATTTTTCTATGTCCATCGATGGTAAAAAGAAGGACATTACTGTTGGTTCAATAGAGGTAAATTTTGCCGAGACTTTTATCCATTTAAATCCCATAAAGCATCGAAAAAAAATATCCTCAATCGCAATTGATAATCGCCTTTTAATTAAGCAGTTTCCCAATCAAAAAAACATGGTTCAAATCAATTACGAAGGATCAAAATACAGCATATTATTGAACAATCATAAGACAAGTGATTCCATATTATTAAATGATAAGTGAATCGTATTGAAGTATTGTTCAGGACATTCTTATCTTTGAAATAATGCCTTTTAACCTAAATGCACCATTCAAACCTACTGGAGATCAACCAAATGCAATAAAGCAACTAGTACGAGGTATTGAAGACGGTGTTCAGGCACAAACACTTCTAGGGGTTACCGGGTCGGGAAAGACTTTTACCATGGCAAATGTCATCCAACAAACTCAGAAACCTACACTCATTATGAGTCACAATAAAACGCTTGTGGCCCAATTATATGGAGAATTTAAACATTTCTTTCCTGATAATTCTGTACAATACTTTGTTTCATACTATGACTACTATCAACCAGAAGCATTCATTCCTAGTAGTAACACTTATATAGAAAAAGATTTAAACATCAACGAGGAAATCGAAAAAATGCGTCTAAAGACTACTTCAGCTCTACAAAGTGGGCGACGAGATGTCATTGTCGTTGCATCGGTAAGTTGTATCTATGGTGCTGGTAATCCAAACGATTATGAGGATAGTATTATTCGCTTGACAAGAGGGCAAAAAATAGCACGAAATAACCTCCTACATGCACTAGTCGATAGTTTGTATTCTCGAACAACTGGAGATTTTCAACGGGGAACATTTAGAGTGAAAGGAGACACCGTAGATGTATTCTTGGCTTACAATGATATTGCAATACGGATTAGTTTTTTTGACAATGAAATCGAGGATATTGAATCTATTGATCCAATGACAGGTAAGAGGCTTGAAGTATTAGAAGATGTAGCCATTTTCCCAGCACAGCTATTTATAACACCCAAAGATCGTCTTAATAACGCTATTCACCATATCCAAGATGATATGGTTAATCAAGTTGAATACTTTCGAAGTATTGGTAAACCTTTGGAGGCCAAACGACTTCAAGAACGTACTGAATTTGATATGGAAATGATGCGAGAATTAGGCTATTGTAGTGGCATTGAAAATTATAGCAGATACATGGACGGTAGATCTCCAGGTCAAAGACCTTTCTGTTTAATTGATTATTTCCCTGAAGATTTTCTGCTAATTATTGATGAAAGCCACGTAACACTCCCTCAATTACGTGCAATGTATGGAGGAGACCGAAGTCGAAAAATTAATCTTGTTGATTATGGATTCAGACTACCAGCCGCATTAGATAATCGTCCACTTAAATTTGAGGAATTTGGTCAAGTTACAAACCAAGTGGTCTATGTAAGTGCTACCCCTGCTGATTACGAAATTAATGAAAGTGAGGGTGTTATTGTTGAGCAAGTAATCCGCCCAACTGGATTATTAGACCCAATAATTGAAGTCAAACCTTGTTCAAATCAAGTCGATGATTTATTAGAACAAATTGATGAACGCATTAAAATGGGAGACCGAATATTAGTGACCACGCTCACCAAAAGAATGGCTGAAGAACTTGATAAATACATACGAAATTTAGGCATATCAGCCACATACATTCATTCAGAGGTAAAGACATTAGATCGAGTAGAAATTTTAGATCGATTAAGAGCTGGAGATATTGATGTGCTCATCGGAGTTAATTTATTAAGAGAAGGATTGGATCTCCCCGAAGTGAGTTTAGTAGCTATATTAGATGCTGACAAAGAAGGATTCTTAAGAAGTGAACGAAGCCTGGTTCAAACCGTTGGTAGAGCAGCTAGAAATGTAAACGGTAAAGTGATCATGTATGCCGATAAAATTACGGAAAGTATGAAAGTCACCATCGAAGAAACTGAGAGAAGAAGGGCCCTTCAAATAAAATACAATCAAGAGAATGGAATT
>MDSX01014641.1_pt1 | contig 15644 bp, 12 predicted proteins | sample 811141 | NCBI WGS metagenome assembly MDSX01 (sample SAMN05326642, study PRJNA326480) | marine metagenome | isolation source: seawater | place: Atlantic Ocean: South East | collected 2010 | reverse complement strand
TGAAAGGAACTTGACCACCATTAATGGCAACAACTTCATTTTCTGGTATCGGTTTTCCACCTTGGAACGGGTTAGCTGTATTTAGGTCTGTACCAGCACCTACATATTCAAATGAATGTGAACTGGTAATAATCCTACTCAACCTCACTAATTCCATCTTAACCCCAGATTTAACTGGATATGGAATAAATTGATTAAAAGTTATTGTAGTTTTTCCAGCATCTACACCTGTTGTTGGAGTTTCAGTTGCTTCATCAACAGTGTATAGAATTGGATCCATATTTGCTTCAGCAGTTGCTGATCCACCACCAGAAATAGTCATTACAACATTCTGTGTAGGTAAGAAATTTCTACCACTAGCAATGATATCAACAGATTCAAGAATTCCATCAGCAGATATATTAGGAGAAAATTCAGCAATAATTGACTCTGGACCTTCTGGTAAAGAAGCAGTAACAATTGGTGGAGAACCAGCATTATAATCACCTGGACTACCACCATTAGTAACAGTAACAGATCTTATGAATTGTAAAGGTTCGGTTATTTGTGCTGTTGATGCTGTATCTGCATAATCACTCATATCTAAATGGAAATATCCTGCTTGTCCATCAAATGGAGTTCTGTACTGTCGTGGATTATTAAAATCTCTACAATCAACTAACGTAACCTTATCAGATTCCCCATCAATGGCAGCATTTAAAGTTCCATCAAACTCAATATCCCCAACACCATCTGCTTTTAATCCAATATTACCAAATGATGAGTTGGAGTTTGTTAAATCACATTGACCACCAGATCCACAGAATATAGCAACATCACATCCAATAGTAAAGATAGAAACTAACTGAGCATAAGCATTGTTTGTAAGAGAAACACCTATACCAGCCTCATTATATTGTGTAAAGGCATCACAAACCATACTCTTAATATCTTGACCTAGATTATTAACTCCTGCAAAAGAAGCATTCACATGATCACCATTGATCTTCATACCAATACTACCAGTCATAAAATTAGTACAATTTCTAACATAAGGACTCTTATATCTACCAGATGCTCCTTCATTAGCAGGTCCAAGTTCAGTATATCCACTTATTGCTTGGAAATCTGTTCCAGCATCTATAGATGCTTGAATTGGTGGGAAAGCAACCGCACCACAACCAACATGATTTGTTGCATGACTTGTTCCAGCAAAATTCATATTCTGTATTAAACAACCACGCCTAACATGGAAAACATCTCTTGTTGGATTATTAGGAACAATAGTAACTAATCTTAAATCCTCACCAGAAATACTAACATCTGTCCTTAAACCAATAGGATTATTTTCATTATAAACACCAGATCTAACTTTAATTGTATCACCCTCTTGAGCTATCTCAGCAGCCTTACCTATTGTTCTTACAGCATCACCTTCCAATAATCCACTATTATTATCATTACCATCTATTGTTACATAAACTGTATTTTCTGTTTCTACTCCAGACGGTCTCCAAGAAACACCAACACCAATAGAAGATAATCTCCAATCTTTCTTACCTGTAGCAGGATTAGGAATAAGATTATGATAATCAATCAGAGCACTTTCTAATTCTAAAGATCCAAATATCTTTGCATTCTGTCCAACATTTAAATTTTTCTCAATACCAATACCACCTTCAGTAACAATAGATCCACTATCTTTATCTGTGGACTGTAAAGTACTATCTACTGTTAGTTTATCACCTATATGTACCTTCTTAACAACACCTAAACCACCATCCAACTGAACAGAAGCACTTGTAGGACTACTAGCATCAGTAGATTCATTAAATGTTGTTAATCCATCAACATCAAGAGTATTATTAAGAGTTGTAGCACCGTCAACATCTAGTGTTAAATTAAGAGTAGTAGCACCATCAACATCAAGTGTAGCATTTAAAGTTGTATCTCCATCTACATCTAAGTTAGAATTTAAGAATGTATTACCATCTACTTCTAACTTAGAATCAAATTTAACATCCCCAGTAGCATGTAAAGTTCCTGTTATATCCAAATCATATGATGGACTATTATTTTGAACACCAACCTTAGATAATCTAAAGATAGAAGCATTAGGTCCTGTTCCTGTATATCCCCAATAACTTTGTGTATTAACATCCACAATCATTGTGGGGTTCTGAGGATTCTGTATAGGAGTTAATGTATCAGTTCCTATACCTAAACTATTAAATTCCTTAAAGTTAATAACTGAATATAACTGAGATTGATTTGATCCACCAGATTGATTAGTTGTTAAAGTGCTTGGATAAGATCTTCCAGTACCCCACATAATTCTAACAGCACCACCAGAACCAGAACCACCAGGTCCAACAATACTACCATTACCACCAGCATTGTGGTATCCTACACCACCACCGCCACCATAAGCTCCACCAATACCACCATTAGGTGCACCATAATATGCTACATTAGCACCATTTACACCACCTGATCCAGCATAACCACCTTCTCCTGGATTGTTAGTATTTGTGCCCCAAGTACCAGCATTACGACCACCAACACCATCAGCACCTAATCCATATAAACCTACTCCACCTCCACCAGCACCAGCCATAGATCCACCACCACCACCAGCACCACCAGCACCACTACCAGCAGGAGCATCACCATTATTAGATGCTGCTGATCCACCATCCCCATTATATCCACCAGCTCCACCACCACCAGTGGTTGAATAATAACCAGGTATTCCATTACCACCTTTACCACCTGTTCCAGTGATTACCTGTCCACCTTGAGATTGAGGTACGTTATTACTAACAGAAGACGCATGACCACCTTCACCACCACCAGCTTCACAGAAATTAGTAACACTATCAGAGAAGAAACTATTACCACCATCTTGTCCAGGGTGATTTTGCCAAGCTTGATTGGAAGGAGCAATAGCACCAGCACCACCAGCACCAACTCTAACAGTATAAACAGTTCCTGCTGTTACTGATATATTATTAACAAACGCAAGACCACCACCTGCACCACCTGCACCAGTCCAAGTAGAACCACCACCACTCATACCTACATTAGCTCCACCTCCACCAGCACCAATACATACAACAGAAACCTGAGTTACTCCAAGAGGACATGTCCAACTATAAAGTCCTGGTGCTGTCCATTCTACTTGACCTACACCACTATTAGTTCCAGATCCTACAGGAACATATGTACCTTCATCCTGTATTAAAATACCTTCTTGATCTATAGGTGATGCTTCTATCCATCTAATACCAGTAGCATCCCTATTTAAATAATACCCATTAACTCCTGGTGAATTAGCAGAGTCAATTATATTTCTTTGTATATGAACACTTCCATTAATATCAAGTTTTATTACTCCATTCGCATTTGGATCATATAAAGGAACCGTTCCTGGTTCTTCAGATCCTATTCCAACTATACCACTACTATTAACAAAAAATGTTTCAAGAGCAGTATCATTAATCTGAAACTTACCTTTAGGTAAGGTACTTCCTATACCAACTCTACACGGATCTACTGTAACAGTTAAACATTTATTACCTAACCAACTAATTCCCCTAGATTCAAATTGTACTCTAGGTTGAGTGGTTCCGATTCCAACATCACCATCATGAGTAACAGAGAATGATGTGGATCCAGCACTAATTTGAAATAAAGCATCTGGTTGTGTAGTACCTATACCAACTCTTGGTCCAAATTGTCCATCATCAGCGTTTTTTGGTTTAGATATGATGGTAACAACCGTTCCACCTACACCTACATTAAGTCTATGTCTTACTGTTAAATAATCAGCATCTAATTCAGCATTTACTCTAACATCACCATTAAAAGTAGAATTGTTATTAACAATTAATGAATCTATTTCTAAAGCACCACCATCACCAGTTAATCCACCAACTAAATCAGCATATAATTTTCCATGAACATATACATCATTACTAAATTCAGTAACTTTATGAAATCTATTCTGACTCTGATCATCGTACTGTGGAAATGTCATGTTGGCAGATCCTCTTGACAATGACTATTAGCATATGCTCTTTGTAATAGACTTCCACCAGATAACTGTCTTATAAAATAATTACCAGTTACTCCATGTCCATGAATCCTAGTTCCATATATGTCAACACTACTACATCCTGGTTCTCCAAGTTGTAAAGTATTGGATGATCTAATTTCAATATCCTCTGCTTCAAGAACTATTTTTCTACCTTTAATTAAAACTTCTCCACCACCTTTAGCAGTAAGTGCTATCTGTCCACCATTAAAAGTGCATAAACTAATACCAACACCACCCTTACCTTCTTGATTACCATATATCTCTATACTCTTATCATTAAATATTTGAAAATTTCCTCCATTCTGGAGTCCCATTATATTAGTATCACCACTATCAGTTGCTCCAAATAAATTATACACCATCTCCCCATTAAGACCCATCTGAGGATTTCCAGCGTCAATCCTAAAATTTGGGCTAAAGGAAATAAATTGCCTCTTTTGCCAGTTTTGTATATCAGAGGGTCTTTCTGCCATATCTTATGTTCTCGTAATAGTTATTTATCTTAACTAATACAATCAATTACTTCTTTAATTTCACCCTGATATTCTGGTCTAGGTTTCAATGATGGTTTTAATATAGCACCAGACCCAGTTTCACTTACTATTTTGATCTTAGGCAACTGCTCAACATTCTTTACACTAAACTTTTCAGGATCTGGTGGAGATAATCTAACTATTCTTCCAGAATTATCAATATAAGGTTTATAGGTATTTCCATCATTATCAGTAAATGAATCTGTTGAAGTATATCCAATACCTGGTTTTACAACAACCACATGATCCACAACATAAGGTGGTTTAGATTCTAATTCTGGTTCTGGAACAGGATAGTTCTCACCCTGAGTAATAATATAGATGTCTGTAATTTGCCCATAAGTAGGAGAATCTTCATCCTCATCTATCTCAGCTCTAGCACTCGCACCATATCCTTGCTTACAATCATCAGTAATCTCAATAAATGGAGGTGATTTATATCCAATTCCACCACTTAATAAATCTATTCCTATCATACTACCAGTTGATCCAGCACCATCATTGACAATAGATCCTAAAATACCTTTTGCTATGGCTCCAGCACCACCGCCACCAAATATCTCAATCTTTAATCCACCACATTTAGTAGGAGGTCCAGCATAACACTCACCAAGAGAACTCTTATTACCAGGAACACTAACACTTGGATTTAAGAAATCAAACATACCCAAGGATCCACCAGCAATACTTAAATTTTGTATTCCACCAACTATTCCTCCAGTCAGTCCATCAGCAACATTGGCAAGATCTAAAATAGCATCAACACCAAGATCAATAGCATTCTTAGGTCCCTTACCAACTACCCACTCCTTTATACCAAAATCATATTCTTGCTTTGAATTACATTTAAACACATTACTAAGATTCATTAATTTCTTAGCACCAGATCTTAAAAATCCACCAATATCAAATCCACCCAATAAATCAGTAATCCCACTTAAAGGATTAGCAAATCCTTTTGTTAATCCACCAATAATACTATTCATTATACCACCAACAAATTGTTGAGCAACACATTTAACAAAATTCTTTACGTTTTCAGCAATTTTACTCAATAATCCTTTAATTGTATCTTTAAGTGACCCAAGGATTTTCTGACCCACACATGGAATAGCATCCTCCACAGATTGAATAGATGGTATCAATAATGCTTGTGCTTTAGCACCAGCAACTTTAGCTAAATTATCTTTACCAGTGGCAGCTAGAGTAGTAGCATAAGTTGTTTTGTATACTTTATCCAATCCACCCTGTATTTGATCAACTAATCCATTATCTACTAAATTTTTAGTCATCATACCACTTAATTTAGTGGCACTAGACATCATTTCAGATGCTGCACTATCAAGTCTACCTTTAAGAGCACTACCAGTCAATCCAGATGCTTTTATATCACTTACAACATTCTCTAATTCATTAGATATTTCATTTATAGCACCCTCTGGAGGACCACCAGCAAATGTAATGACTTGTCCTAACTTACTTGAAGCACCTTTTATTTCTCTCTTTAAAGTAGATTTTAATTTATTAACCGTCTCTGGTGGCAATAATCTAGGAGATTCATTAGTTGAAGAACTCATCTCATTAGATTCACCCTTATTGAAAAGAATGTTTGCTGATTCAATCTTACTAGTAAACCCAGTATATGGTTGGAATGGTCCAGCATATTCTTGAACTGGAGCATATCTTGAACTACCAAGAATACCAAAAATTACAGGAAGTTGAGCATCTTCACCATCCATGAAGAATCCCATAACATTATCACCAGGTGATAATTTAACACTAGTTGCTCTACCACCTTTACCTGATCCAGCAGTTGATGGTAATAATATCTGTGCCCAAGGAAGATCTTCATCTGGAAGTTCTTCTAAACTATGAGGATGATACCCCATAATACGAACTTTTACCCTATTTCCCCAACCAGCACCATTGATTTGATCACCTTGAGCCTTCTCTGGTGCTACTTGACCTACCCACCAGAGTAAACCATCTCTTCCTACAAAATTACTTTTTAATAAACTTTCTTCTATCATTTTTCTTGTGGTCCAAATGTATCTCTAATTAATTCCAATGATGTATAAGAATTTTGAGTATCAAAATGATGGCACAATGCCTTAATCATATATAGACCACTCTGCTGTTGGTCTACATCCTTTCTCTTTTCCCTATCAATTTTAGGAACTTCCACCTTAATAACATCACCAGCCTTCAAATTTGTGTTTGAAGGAACCATCATACTAACCACTTGTGTCGTGATAAGATTATATCTCATCATAGTTTGAGACTGAACCTTACCTGGATCAGCATTCATAGCAGTAGAAACACCAACTTCTAAAGTTCCCATATCCAATACAGCAGTTATATTTCTACTTGGATTTGATTGTAATTCTTCTGGAATTTCAGGTTTCTCACCTAATGCAGTAAACTTTCCAGCATAATCATTATAAGTAAACAATCCTTTATCATATGGTGTATATTCAAAAGTAAGTGGATTCATAAACATACGATGACTACAAAATGCACCTTTCCTCAACTTACCAATCAAATCTTGATTTCTATTAGTAGAATATTTTAGAATATTGAAATCATTATTTGTTTTAACACTCTTTACAACCTCAGTAAAGAAATATTCATAATCGGATGGTTTTTCAGAAACTAGATCATCAATTGATCTAAAATTAAAACCATCCTTTGTTTCAAAAAATACAAATCCTGCAGTAGAATCATCTTCATTCTTAGATTTTGCTGAAACAGATTTAGATGCTAACCAAGTAATAATAGTAAATGGTTTTCTCATATTACCAATAAAACCATACTTATTTTGAGTTTTATCTATCTTCAATTCTTTATTGGTTTTCAAATAATCTTTAAGAATTTTTTCTACTGAATCTGATACAGGAGAAGAAGCAAACTTTCTACCAATTCTAGAAGTTTCGTTTGTAATATTCTCTCTAGAACAAAGATTTAATACAAATGTTTCTTTACTTGTCTCAGTTACAACATTAGTAATACTTTCTACATGAAGATATTTTTCTGGATCATCTGAAAAATCTAATCCAGGATTTGTTTCTGTATTACCACTAATTTTAAAAGATAATTGCTCCCCACCCCTTAAAGGTAATCCATTATAAACTGATTGAAGTTTTCCTTCTGGACCTTCTAAGGCATCACCAGTACTCTGAACTAATGCCTTAGCAGTTATCACAGGAGAAAATATATTCTCAAAATATTCAAACATAACAGTTTTACCTTTAAGATCGACGGTATTTGATCCGTCTGCTGATCTTAATAAAAACTCTTCATATTGTGATGGACCTTTTGCTGACATTATAAGTACGCTGTTGAAATAGCCTCTACGGCTAACATATATTTATTTGCTCCACGAGAGGAGGAACTTTGAAGAGGACTTTTTTTACTTGGAGTTGCCTTTGGTGCTGGACTACTATTAGAACCACCAGTCATAGAAGGCATGAATATAGTTTGAGGTAATCTATTTTTTTTAATCTTTTGATCTATAATTTTCTTAGATTCATTAGCAATATCTTTTAACTCAGGTATTATTGTCTTCTCTGCCTGTTTAAGAATTTTAAATACTTCAGTAACCTTACTTTCAATCTTTGGAAGTTCTCTGTTAAGAGATTCCTTTAATTTAGTTACAGTTTCTTTAAATAATTCTTCAGCCTCACCCTCAGTAACAAATCCCTTCTCCTCTTGTACCTGTCTAACAAGAGTGCGATATAATTGATTTGCTGCTTTCTTCTTAGTAACATTACTCTCCTCTGTGTTAGCAATAATCCTTTCAATAAAATCAGTTCCATATTTTTTAACACTATCAGCAGGGATAACTGCTTCATCCTTATGAAGATATGCTAATCCATCCTTCTTAACCTTTGATGTTCCATCTTTAAACATTTCAAAACCACTATCCTCACCAGGATCTAGTTTAAATTCTTCTGTTTTAGTATCTTTCTTAGTTAAATCTTCCTCTTTTGGTGTAGTTTTAGTTCCTTCGACTTCATTTTTCTTTTTATCATCCTCTTTCGGTTTTTCATCTTTTTTATCATCTTCTTTTGGTGGTTCTTCTTCTTTTGGTGGTTCCTCATCCTCATCCTCTTTTTCCATCCCCATATCTTCTTCAAACTTACCAAGCATTTCCTCTGCGTCATCCAGACCCATCTCTTTAGTCTTAGTCATATTAAAGGCTTCCTCTTCAAGATCCCTACTTAATTTACTAAATCCTAAATTAATATCATTAAAGGTCTCTTGTATCTTTGCTTGCTCATCAAAAAATAGCAAATTTTTAATCCGATCCAAAGTCTCAGAAACTGCTCCACCAATTCTACTAAAGACACCAAATACATTACTAAGAAATCCAGTAAAAATACCAACTACTCTTTTAATAAATCCAATCAATTGTCCGATTTTCTTTATAATTCCAGGTAAAGTATTAATTGCCCATCCAATTAAAAGTATACCAAAGAAATCTAAAATTCTACCAAGAAATCCTTTAGTACTTCTGAATATATTCTTCTGTAAGAAATTACTAGGACCAACAGAACTTGATGCTTCTATCATATCCTCACGATCCTTCCTTCTAATATTTTGTAATCGTCTATTAAAGAATGAAGCATCTCGACGTATTAATTTTCTCGAATCTCTAATATTTTTATTAGTTGTCCGACTAACAATATTAGTAGATTTAAATGCGGCTGATAAAGACTTAGAAACATTGGATAATGATTGTCCAATCTTTCTAATACTAACTGTATTCTTAGATAAAAATCTTACTGTCTTTTGTTGAGCCATATATCTATCCTAACGCTGGTGAAATATTAAACATCTTATAGGAAAGATAAACATGAATATTTGTAGGATCAACTGCTGATATGGCAGCAACTCCTGATGCTGATCCACCCTTAATTCCACCCTGTTGCTGATCTCCTCCACCACCAGATGCACTAGGCATTGGTATAACTACTGGAGGTAAATCTGGTTCTTGTCCAATAGTTGAAAGATCCATATCTTTTTTGGATCTTAAATTCTTAATCTCCTTTATTTCATTCTTTGGTGTTATTTTTGACTCTAGAGTTTTTATACGTTCTCCATACTGATCGTTATAACCATCCAATGCCTTTTCAAATGATTTAGCACCACCCCTTCCACTACCAAAATCATCTCTCTCTGGTTTCTGTAATTTAATTTCATTAAGAAGATCCTGATCACTTATAGGTGACATCATGCTAGGCATAATATTACCATCATTAGGAGTCTCGTTTGTACTACCTTGCTTATTTTTTTGTATTGCGTTATCTACTCCGAAATATCCAAGATTAAAACCTGCAGTGTTTATTCCAAATGCAATAGCTTTCGTCCAGAATCCAGGTGCTGTGGCTAGACTTCTAGTAAGCATCTGAGTGAAAGCAAGAGTAGTCATTCCACCAACTGCTTTAGCTCCAGCTTCATTTGCTGGTTCACCACCTACTAAAGTATCAAGACCAAAACTAAGACCACCAGCAGATCCTACTCCAAGAACAGTGTTTCTTAATCCAGTTTTTGGATTTAAAGAACCAGGTTTTGGACCAGCTCTTAATCCCCTAAATGGATTTTTTAATCCTCTTAAAAACGCTATTGATGCTCGTGTGAGCATATTTCCAAGCATCCTTATAGGACCTATGAAAATCTTATTACGACCAAACCTACCAATCCTAAGACCTATTATACCTAAAGTTGTAAGAAGACCTTTAAATGCTAATTTAAATGCTAATAATACAGCACCTATTAAACCTAATGTTCCAATAACATTACGAGCTAATTTATTTAATGCTGCTTTATTACCATCAGCTAAAAATCCATAAGCTTTTATTAACTTATCACCAAGCCATCCAGATAATAATATAGTAAAGAAATTTGCTAACTTACCTAAAGAAAACTGAGTTTTCTTACCTAAAGATCTGAGTGGAGAAAACAAAGCCTTTTGTATTCCTTGTTCAATTATACCTTCCTTTCCCTTTCTTAATCCTTGTTGTGCTGCTTGTCTTTCTCTTTGTGCCTCTGCTTCTTCTCTTTGACGATCTAATTGGGATTGAACTGCTAAATTAGATCTAATAAGAGATAATGAAAACGTTAATTGATTTACTTGCCCTGATATGTTCTGTAAACTTTGAGATACATTATTCAGAGATAAACTATTCTGAGCTATTATATTATCAGATATACTATCATTAGGTGGAGCTACAGCTCTTCCTGTAAATGCTGAAGAAGATACATTTCTTCTAACAGCTCTTATTCCTCCTGCTATTGGCGATGATAGTTCAGCCATTCGATGCTTGTTGTGCTTTTAAATTTTCTTCTTCAATATACTGTTGTAAAAGAGTTAAATAAATTTCTCTTTCCCAAGGCATCATATTTTCTAGCTCTGTTAAGCTATATTTATGGTGCTGCATGAGGGCAAAGTTAATTTTATAGTATGACGCAAGATCTTCATGCGACATACTTACCCGAAAAAACTCTGCAATCCCTCCAAAACGATTTCACTTTCAACATCCGTATTTGGATTTTTTACCTTAACTTTGTGAGAAAGCTTTGGCATAGTATCAAAGAATTTTTCAACATCTTTAAATTGCTTAGAGTTTAAACTCTCAACAAAATCGGACAATTCCTTCTTAGTACAATCAGATGCTGCCCAAGATTCTTCTTCAGAATATACTTGATCAACACAAGAAGCAATTAAATCAAAGGTATCATCAACACCTAAATCGCCACCAGAACTTAAATTTGATTTGACAAATTCATTTAAAGAAGGATACTTCATTTTCATTGTATATTCATCATCTAGTTTGATATCTTGACTATGATCTTTGTCAATATGAACTTTAATCTCATCAAGATGAATTACAGTAGGAACTTGTGTCTTCTCATCGTCAGGACAAGTAACCATAATCTCAATATCTTCACCAACAGATTTTCCACGTATATTAAGGAAAATATATTCAATATCAAATGTAGATAATTTATCTACTCGTATACCCTTTGAGAGTATACAAGATCCTATAACATCTTTAACAGCATTTGCTATTTGTTTTGGATCTTCACTTTCCATCGCAAGAATTAAAATCTTTTCTTCCTTTACTAAAAAAGGTCTGAATTTTATTTTCTTCTTAGATGAAGGTATAACCAACTCATAAGTAGGTGTCGAAATCTGGGGTAAAGGCATAATGTGTTCACTCAGTAAAATTATTTAGACTGGTTTTTTTAATTTATAAATTTGATGGACTGGATGTACTATTTGAAGCATTACTATTATTTACACCAGTAGTAGAACTATTATTTGTTATAGACTTAGCAACATTATTTGGCCAACCATACTGAATACCCATTCCTTCACGTAAAGGATTTAAAACATCAGCCATATTATCATATGGTTTAAAATTATACATGTTACTCTCTTTTGTTCCGAAATTTAAATCTCTACCTTGCTTTTGGGATAATGATGATGTTTGACCAGAAATATATCTATCATAATGGAAAGAACAAGTTGCCTTTAATACATTTGAGTTCTGATATTGAACTCTTGTAGAATTTAATGCTAGTGGAAATAATCCAATAAATTTATATTCCAGATATTGTCTATGATTCTTTTCAAATTTTATAATTCTAGTTTCATTTGACTTATAATACTCAGGATACCTCATTCTAAAATGATAAGCATTCTCTTGAGGTCTTTGTCCACTAGATCCAGAAATATACTCCATCCAATGCTCTAAAAATCTAAGAGATTTATATTGATTATCAACATAAAATTCTAAATCAATTTGAGTGAATTGTCTAGTATGTGCCATCTTTTCAATAACACCCTGATATTCTCCTCTAACATCAAGAGTAGCAAAAGAACTTCCTGGTATAGAAGCACCACTACACAACAATCCAATATCCGATAAATCAAATCTATCATCAATACCCTTAGATCTTAAATGCGTAGTTAAAGGATATGCTCCACCATTAGGTATAGCAAATCTAACCAAATAATTGGATGTTTGGGCAACATTCTGAAATGTCGGTAATATCTGTGATATTTTCTTTGGAAATGGAGCTGGCACTCTAAATAGTTTTATTATATCATATCTATTTAGATGGCTTACAAAGGAAAATATCGACCATCTCACCCACAAAAATATAAAGGAGACCCTACAACAATAACCTTTAGATCATTATGGGAAAAGAAATTTATGAATTGGTGTGATAAAAATGCTAATATCTTAGAATGGTCAAGTGAAGAAATTATTATACCCTATCGTGGTCCTGATGGAAAACCACATCGATACTTTCCAGATTTCTATATGAAACAAAGACAAATTGATGGTAAAATTAAAAAATATATTATTGAGGTAAAACCATTAAAACAGTGTAGTCCACCTAAAAAACCAAAACGTCAAACTCCTGGTTATATTCGTGAAGCATTTGAATATGCTAGAAATCAAGCAAAGTGGAAAGAAGCAAGAGATTATTGTGCCGATAGACAATGGGAATTTAAAGTGATTACTGAAAAAGAACTTGGTATAAAATAATGGCAAGAAGAGCTAAAAGAAGAACTGGTGGTGATTCTTATGAAGACGTAAAATATCAAATTAATGTAAGAGAAGGAAATAGACTTGCTCCTGTATTAAGAGACCTGATAGGGACAGAAGATCCAGAAGATTTAGCATTAGATATATTAGATGTATTAACTGAAGGTAGTAAGGTTCCTCAAGTAGGAAACTATTACGTATTCATCTATAATCCAAAAACACCACTCATTCAATACGATCAACATCCATTAGTTGCTGTAATTGCTGTATTTGAATGGGGTTTTCGAGGATTAAACTATCATTGGGGTGAAGTTAGAAATTATACATGGAATGAAGTAGCAGGTGGATTATATAAGGTAAGTGATCTAGAATTAAGATCATTAAGAACTATTCCTTTTGCCAGATTTAGGCTAAATAGTTGATAATCGGAAAAAATAGGTCGATAAATGTTAGGTGGGAAGTTATTTGATAGTAAAGATAGTGGTCCATATACCACTAAAAATCTTGACGGTCTTAGATCAGGTGAATTAAAGCTAACTACAAATAAATCAGGTAAGCCTGAATTTGTTCAAACAGAAACAAACGATACGAAAGGTGATAATAAAAAAGTTAAGCTTGATAAAGGTTTAGGTGGCAATTCTCGTTCATTATCAAAAGGAGCAGGAAAAGTTTTTGCTTATCCATTGGGAAGAGATCTTAGAGATAGTGAAGATAGTCTATTCATAAAAGCAATCGAATATGTTCCACCTAAAGGAGGAGCAGGATTAGGAGTTAAATTAAAATCATTTCAAGGTCCTTTAGCAGATCCAGATCAAGCCTATACTGACACTGATCTTACAGATCCAAAAGCAATTGGTAAATCTGATCTAATTATTAATAATAATGACATGACAACCCGATTAAGTAAGGGGTTTGCTAGTGATTCAAGTTTTAAAGAAGCAATAAAATATTATGTACATCTACCAATACCAGCAAATATAAATGATACCAGTGCTTGTCAATGGGGTGCTGATACAATGAATTTCTTTGAAATGGCAGGATTGGGAATTGGTGCTGCTGTTGTAGGAGGTGAAAATGCTGAAGAAACTAGAAGAGTTGCTTCTGAAGCATTGATGGGTAATATTAATATTCCTGGTTTAAATCCTGATCTAAGAAAGAACTTTACAGCATCAATATCTGGACTAGCATTAAATGCTCTAGGATCAAATGTAAGTGCTAGATCTGTTTTATCAAGATCAACTGGTCAAGTGTTAAACTCAAATACTGAATTATTATTTGAAGGAGTTGCCTTAAGAACTTTCCCATTTGATATGACATTTACACCAAGAAGTCCAGAAGAAGCAAAGGTTGTTAAAGATATTATAAGAAGTTTTAAAAAATCAATGTCAGCTAAACAAGGAGCTTCAGGAAATGAAGGGAGTAGTGGAAAGCTATTCCTCAGTGCACCAGATATTTTCTTACTTAGATATCTACATCAAGGTAAAGATCATCCATATCTAAACGCATTTAAACCATGTGCGTTGACACAATTAACTACAAATTATACAGGAGCAGGAGTTTATTCTACATATAACGATGGAACACCTGTTCAAATCAAATTGAGAATGGTATTTAAAGAAATTAATCCAATCTATCAAGAAGATTATGATGAACAAGAAGCAGGACCAGGAGTAGGATACTAATGGGATTTTTTAGAGAATTACCAAACGTTGCTTATCAAACACCGTTAAACAATAGAATTTCTTCTAATGAGTATATCTTAGCAAAAAATCTTTTTAGAAGTGCTAAAACTCTTGATTGGTTGAGAAATAATATTACAGTGTTTAATAAATTTGTTATTGAAGATAATGATCGACCAGATATAATAGCAGAAAAATTATATGGAGATCCAGAATTAGATTATGTTGTGATTATAATAGCAGAAATAACAAACATAAAAGAACAATGGCCATTAACAAATCAACAGCTATATGAATATGCTGAAAATAAATGGGGTCTTACTGGTTTAAACGCTTTACATCACTATGAAACTCTTGAAGTAAAAGATGATAAAGGAAGAACTGTCTTACCTGCTGGTTTAAATGTTGACTCTGAATTCAAAATTGATGGTCCAGACACAAAATTGAATGGTGGTACTTGGAGTGTAGTAAGAGATAATGGTAGTATAACTTCTGTAGATAAAGTCGAATTGGATGTATCTGATATAGGAATTGGAGTTTCTAACTATATCTACGAAGTTAAGTTAAATGAAGAGAAAAGAAAAATAAAAGTTTTAAAAGAAGGATATCTACAACAATTCTTGAACGACTTTAGAAGAGTTATGAGATATGATAGAAATACACAATATATAAATCCAAAACTAATAGGAACTGAAAATACACGTATTATAGAATAAAAAAGACCCACCCGAAGGTGAGTCTTCCCAATATTCAGGCTCTCTTGGATCATCTTTCGGATCCCAGTAGAAGAACT
>MDSX01100486.1_pt1 | contig 15649 bp, 25 predicted proteins | sample 811141 | NCBI WGS metagenome assembly MDSX01 (sample SAMN05326642, study PRJNA326480) | marine metagenome | isolation source: seawater | place: Atlantic Ocean: South East | collected 2010 | reverse complement strand
TTTGGTGGATTTCACCTGGCCCAGGGCTCTGACGAATGGGAAAAACAGACCGAGTGGGATGTCGTTCAGTGGTTCAAAGAGGGTAAAAAGCTATCTAAGCCCAGTTTTGAAATGAAATACGGAAAGATTGGGGACCAGCTTCCACAACTCCCCCTTTCATAAACTTGTCCACAAGTTGTTCTAAAATAGCAGGATCCGCTGCATCAAAAGCAGCACCAAATAGGCGCCTCTGCTCAGCAAGCGCTTTATTGTATAGCTTCAACTTCGTGCCAGGTATCTCATGGTTGTACCGGCCCTCTAGCTTCCTGGAATAATCATACCAGCGGTGAGCTCCCTGCTCCCCCGCATCAAACATTTCAGGCGTCTTAATCTGGATCTCAGCAACAATCTTCTTGCCCGTAGCCGGATCATCAACCAGGACATTCATCTTCCGGTCAAAGTAACCAGATTCAGGTATGCGCTGCCAACCTCGGTCGATAGTCGTGTACATCTGGCCTATTTGACTCACGGCCTCTTCTGCCTGGTCTGCAGTATCTATGTAAATCGTTGTTCTTACGCCATCGGTGAAGTCTGCCGGCGCCAGGCCCTTTCTCTCAACCTTGGTGGCTATGCTTTTCGGCGTCTTAACCTCAACATCAAACTGGCTGCCATCCTTTAGGTTAATAAACTTATCAGCCTTCTTGCCACCAACTGACTTAGCCACCGAATCAATGTTAGCCTGGAAGGAAGGGTTCACTGTGTTAGCTCGCTGGACCATGGCTTCAACCGAGTCAAGATCACCCTGCTGCCGTTTAAGCGCGGCCTCAATCTCTCTCACTCGCTCAATACCCAGCTCCTGGAATACAGGGGTGGTTCTGATTGGACCATCTACCTTGGTGCCCTGCTCAATCGCTGCAACTAACCTGGCAGCATCAATGGCTTCAACACCATCACCTACCCTGGCAACGTCCTGGGGTAAGTTATCAATTCCACCGGTCAACTTCATGGCTTTTCTAAGTGCGCCTGGTGCCTTCAACGCGGTCCCCAGCGTAGCTCCGAGCGGCGGAATCGCATAGGTCGCATCACCCAGGACGCCTAACGCCTGCAGCGCAGGATCCAGGATGTTGCCCTGGCGAATGTTTTCCAGGATAGAGGGATTGTTTTCGGTATCAAATATATCGGTGAGCTCTGCGTCAGACGATGGCATGCCAGGCATATTACCGGTAGCATCAATGGTCGCTGCCCCAGGAAGTAGTTGCGCTGCAAAATACGCAGCCTGCTCCTCAGTCAGGAAAGGATCACTCTTTTCTTTGGGATCGCGCATCATATCACTGACGCTGCCCCCAAGGTTAAAAGCGAATATGTCGATATCGTCTCTATTCACCTAATAAAAACCTCGTCGATGCGTGCCAATCGGTGCCTGGGTCAGATTCGGATCTAGCCACCCTATTATCAAAAAAATCTACTGCTTCATAATAATCCATGTCGCTCTTTTCAACAAGCAAAGAGATACAGCGGTCACGATCATACATAATGCCAGGGCCATCGGTGAGCTCGGTCATTACCGTTTCCTATAGGTCCTGGTCTTTCCGGCAACCTTCTTGGGCTGAGCACTATGCTGCTTACCCTTCTTTGTATCCGCTCGCTTCTTCCTGGTAGTCGCTGCATATTCCTTGTCGGACAGCGCCTTGATAGCCTTCTTCGGCAAATAACGCTCACCGGTTTCAGCGCTAGGCTTACCGGACTTCGTGGTCCATTTCTGTTTAGTCCATTTCTTCAGGGACTTTTGGGGTTTCTTTAATGCCATTATTTTTTATAGCCTCCCCCCGCCTTCTTGTATTCAGAAGCCAGCAATTGAGCCTTCCTGGCAGACCATTGACCCGCCTTTCCGCCCTTAGTACCAGCCTTGATACGATTAAACAGGTTTTTACGCATTGTGGGCTTAGTATAATTGCCCGAAGCATTCACCGTTGATTTTTTTTTAGCCGCCATAACTGCCCTCCTTAAAGTATTTACCCAATAGTATAAACCATTGGTCCAAAGTCATTACCACGGTCTGCGCGTTGTCACGCTCGAAACCAGGGTTGATCGCGTGAATCGGCACGCAGACCCTTATGGCTTTGTTGTTAAACTTATAGATAAGGACGGGAGTTCTGTCACCGCACGCCTCAAGCACCTGGTCCCACCAGGCGGGGGCATACCACCAGCCGCTCTTATACGCCTTTGCCTCAATAGCATGACCAGGTATCTCAATGTCACACATGCCTGCAGTCTGATATTGATCGAGGTTGCGCTTACAGGTGAGGTCCTGGCCATTACCATCGACTACCCCGTTATCCGCGAAAAAAGTATTTAGGCGCTTGACCAAATCACGCTCGAAGGCAGCTCCTTTGTTGCGTGAATCAGCCATATCATCATTTCCTTTTATTTAAAAATTTGAAAAAAATTTTTCTCCCCAGGCAACCCAAACGTCCCTGGAGTTTACCCCCCTGGACAATTTGGTGTGCAAAAATTTGCACATAGAATCTGAAAGGGCAAAGTGTTTATCCATTACAGAATTTTAGTTACTGAATGTGTAAAACTCAAGTAAACCTATCCCGCTGGCCGCCGCCGCATTTAGGGGGGTGCCCCCTCAAAAAAACCAAAGCAGTTCGATCTCGTTTTCTGGATCCATAGGGGTCCAATAAATCCTGCCCTGGTGGCCCATATCCAGGCAAATCAGGCCCAATCAGCCCTGTTTGTGACCCCCGTGCTCACAGGGGTCGCGGACCAGGCTGCTCAATCCCTGGCAAAACCTGCCCTATATCACTGATTCTTATGGGAATTCCCTTTTTTATAACTTTTTTGCATATATCTGGGCGCCAGAAAGAAAGAGCCCTCTTTCTTGGTTATATTCAACCTTTCCCATCTTACCCTTTGCTTCGCACCTGGCGTTACACATCCTTGTCGTCGTAGGTAGTTTTTATGCCCAATAAATCGTTCAGCCGCTCCTTGATATCCTCCTTGGTCATGCGCTCCAGGTTGGCGTTGATGTTAAGGTTTTGGCTGCGTTGTATTGACAGACCTGCCAGGCTGTTGAGCTCCTTCACCGCACTCACGGCAGCATTGTATGCGCCCTGCTCGAACGATGTCTCGGCGATATTCCATAGCATCGCACCAGTCTTTTCTGGCGTGATTGCATACTTCTCGCGCAGCTCTTCCTGGGCGATCCGCACTGCTTTTGTCACCTTCGGATGATCCCTACCGTTCAGCATCTTCGATGCGGCATTGGCTGGGAAGCTGAAGCCTGCTCTTCGAGCTGCCTCTGTCTGTCCGCATGCACCTTCGGTGTAGTGCCAGACGAACCCTGCTTGCATATCGGTAATGCCCAGCTCCTCGTCTGCGACGAATTGAATGGGCGCGTTTGTGAGCTTAGGCTTTTCCTTCTTGGGTCTGCCTAGTTTCTTTTCTTCTTCAGCCATAAGTCTCCTGCCATTTTTGCGAACATCCGTTCGGCCTCACCGTGGGCCAGCGGTCTCTCGCCGTAGATCTCTCTTTCATCTTTGTTCATTAGCCGCCACTTATTGAAATTTTCGTTATAAGTAAGCTGCTCGTCATAATCAAACACTTCCATAATCTTCTCCAGTGTACAGTGTAGGGTATAGTAGGTGTCTCATAGTAAGGCTATATGACCCTATATAAACTATAAATAACTACTGTTTATACTTATATAAAACTACTCTACCTAAAAGACTATACCCTACCCTACCTATTTAAAAACAAGCGATATATCAAGGACTTACGCATACACCTTACAGGGTACAGTGTATAGCTACTTTCATTGTATACATTTGCATACATTATCGTGTCCACTTATACCAACTTTATACATCGACACGATACACCAATTATGCCTACCTGTACCCTGCACCTCACCCTGTTACATATCCCACTTCGGGGCCGGTGGGAAGGTGTCATCTGCGGTGACTACCGCGTCATAATCCAGGTCATATATCTTCTTACCATTGCTGTATCTTGGTTCAACACCGCGATCAGCGAGCACCCTGGCCGCGTCCTTGAAGTCCGCCATCCTGGGGTTGTTGATTCCCATGTCCCTGAGCAAGTGCGTCATCTGCACTGGCTTCTTATCTGCGCTGTCAAACCGTATGTATTGTAGCAGCAGGTCTTCGACCGCGCTCTGGGTTCTAAAGAACTCGTTGCTGTCCTGCAGCATCACCCGCTCTTCACTTGTAAGGAACCAGTTACGATCTCCCTGGGCATACATCGTCTGCTTAATCTCAGCCCACACTTGCTGCATGTTCAAGCCATGGCGCCAGTCTATCTCTGTCACCGGTACTACCCAGAACCGTCTATTGCCGCTGGTGTCGATCAAAAACTCCTTCTCATTCACGCTGGCATAGAACGCTGTGCGCCGCTGGTAATTGCTAAACGCTCGGTCATAGGGTAGGCGTAACTCATCACTGCGCTTGGTTAGGAATGCCTTGAGCTGGTCAATATCTGCACGCTTAAAGGTGGATCCCAGCTCTCCGAGCTCGCAGATCCAGTGGCTAACACACTGCTTGACACTATCTTTGTCCTGGGGATTGAGTGTAGCGCCCTCCAGCAGCCAGTCCTTGTTCGGTGCCAGGCTATTAAACCACTGCGTCTTACCGACTGCCTGGGCTCCCTGGAATACCAAAATACCTTCCAAATTAGCTCCGCCCTCCTCGCATGCTGCAGCAACACATCCTTGCAGCCACTTCTTCATCAGCATCTCTTTGAGCGGCTCATTAGGACTCTTGATGGTATCCAGGAACATCTGCAACCTGGCCTTTCCATCCCAGGGCTCGCTCTCCATCCACTCTTTAACAGGGTTGTACTCCCTGGCCAGCAGCTTCAGATTGAACCGGATACGTTCATGGGGGATACCCATCTTGATAGCACGGTCCTCGATCTCAATAATCGCCGCGTCATCCTTCAGGTCAGCGATAAACTTTTGGTTGGGTATGTGTATCTCGATAGCCTTCTTAATGACGTTGTAGTCCACCTCGATCTGATTGGTAACCAGAACGCCACGGTGATTGTCCTTGGTGTGCAAAAAGCGCCCATTGCTGTTGCGCTCAAAGTCATACTCCTGGGGGATCCTCACCTCTTGCAGCGCCGGAATAACCTCTCCCTGCAGCGCTTCTTTATGATCGTTGTAATCACCTTTTGACTGCGGCATCAACACCTCAGCCTGGCCACCCCCACTCTTCACCACCTGGGCTGCCTTAATTGCCTCTTTCTCACCGGTCGCATTGTCATCGAAATCCGCGATGAAGATATGCTTGGCCTCAGCGAAGTGCTTGAATATGACTTCCGCAACAGGAGCCAGGTTGTAAGCATCAAAGCTCACCACCACCGGCTGCTTCATATCCTCATAGTAACTGGCAGCTGTCGCATACCCTTCACAGTAGTTGATAGTGTGAGCGCCCTGGAGTAGGTCCTGACCCAGGATGAAGAAGCTGCCCTTCTTCTTGGAACCAGTAAGGAACATCTTCCCCCCACCATCGTCAATATACTGAAGACCGACAATGCTGAGAGATGCGTCCAGCAGAGGGATCATCAAGCGCCCATCGTTGTGCTGCTTGAGACCGTGACTTAATACATTCTTCTTGGTTAGGTAAGGGTGCTCGCTGCAGTCCTGGGCACCCTCCCAGATATTAGTGCTGCGCTTGGCAGCTCGGTTGTTCTTCTCTTCTTTCTTTGCCTGAGCTTCTGCCTGGAGCTGCTTGATCTCCTCTCGCTGCTCATCAGTCATCTTATAGCTGCTGCTGTTGTTCGGCTTCCAGGTTGCGGTGGGACTGGCACTATCTACTCGATAGTCACCGCATCGGCCAAAAGGGACAGTCTGGTCCGCCCAAAATTGATACCAGCCAGTGAGCTTCTGCTTGCCACCGACATCCATATAGGCTCTGCCAATGCTGCCATCGACCAGGAGGCCCTTCTTTTGGTCCAGTTGTAAGCCATTGTCTGCCAGGAACGATTCAAACTCTTGCCGGAAATTGCCCGTTATGGGCCTTGATTTATCTTTTTTATTAGTTGCACTGACTAGAAATGACATTATTTTGTTGATCCTCCGCTTAGAATGTGTAGAATAGTGCAAACTTATACAAACAATCAAGAGGTATTTGCAAAATGGCACTAACAGCAAGCGCAGGATCGGGTGGTGAATCCACCTTTGAAACCGTACCACCAGGCTCTTACGAGGCTATCTGCTATCGACTTGTCGATGCAGGCACAGCGGAGGAAGATTACAAGGGAGAGATCTCCAAGAAGCATAAAATTTATATCTTCTGGGAAATCCCTGAGCTCACACTGAGCGATGGCCGCCCATATTCTATATTCCACGGGTACACTTTGTCACTTAATGAGCGCAGTAATCTGCGTCGAGATCTCCAGGCATGGCGTAACCGGCCATTCACTGAGGAGGAGCTGCAGGCTTTTGACCTGACCAAGCTGCTCGGTGTGACCTGTAAGATCAACGTGGTCCTAAACAGCAACGGCAACGCAAAGGTCGATGGCATTTTCTGCTCTGACCAGGGCGCCAAGCGCGTTGAAACCACCAACCCGACCTCAGTCTTTGACCTGGAAGAATACGCAAAAGAATTTTCCGGTGAGAGCTGCGAGGCCAGCAAGACGATGTGCGATGTCTTTGAAGAGCTGCCACGCTTCATTCAATGGCGAATTGCCGGTTGCGATGAAGATGGTCGAGATCAGCTACCCCCATGCTTTGAAGTCGCTGCAGCCTGGAAGAAAGGCGGCAACGTAACCACGACACCACCAGTGTCTGGCTTAGAAGCAATGGCTGCTGATAAAGCAAAAGCGACAAAGAAGTCAAAAAAGAAGGAAGAGCCTGAAGAGGACTTCATCGACGACGATATCCCATTTTAGGAACCCGTTATGAAAATTGAACTCACAGACAACCAGCGAGAAGACCTGGAGGCGTTCCAGGTCAATGGCGGTTTGAGCAACACGGCGATGGCTGGGCACCTGGGTGTTAGCCCTGGGGTTTGGTCAAGAGCAATGGAAGGTCAGCCGGTACGCATCAGTAGCTACAAGAAACTGGTGGCGTGCCTGGAACCTGACTTTGATAACCAGATGGCAGCTGCTCACGATATGGTCAACTCACCCAATCATTATGCTAACTCTGATATCGAGTGCATTGACGCTATGGTTGCAGCCTTCGGTCTGGAGCGGGTGCAGCAGTACAGTGAGATTGCCGCATTCAAATATCAGTGGCGATGCGGGAAGAAACCAGGCAATGACGCCGACCAGGAAAAGGCCAAATCCGTTTGGTATTTACGTTACTCAATGGGGGACGACCCCCGAAAGGATTAGTATGGATTTTAAACCAGGCATATACGAAGACCTCGATTATCCAACATATGACTCCATCCCTGCATGGAGATCCCACGATTTAACCTCGATAGCCAAGTGCCCATTCACCTGGAAGAACCGCAAGTTCAACAACTCGCCGGCTCTCCTGGAGGGCAGGGTGCAGCACACTGTCTTCCTGGAACATCATAAGTTCCACGACGAATTTGCCCTGGAGCCAAATGTAGACCGGCGCACCAAGGTGGGCAAAGAAGAGTACGCCGATTGGCTTACCTCGGTTGGTGACCGCACCCCCTGCAAACAAGATATGTATGATGTTTGCATGGAGCGCCGAGAGGTGGTTGCTGAGCACATCCCCAAGCCAGAGCACCGAGTAGAGCTCACGCTTTGCTGGGAATGGTTAGGGCAGCCATGTAAGGGCAAATTAGACTGGCATACTGGCACTGACATCTGGGACCTCAAGACTTGCAGAGACGCATCTCCCAGGGGCTTTAAGTCAGCTATCAACAGCTTCAAGTATCACCAGCAAGCAGCCTATTATATTGCTGGCTGCCGAGCTGTTGGTCTGCCAACTGAGAAGTTTTACTTCCTGGCCCAGGAGAAGATGGCTCCTTATCCCTATGCTATCTATACCCTTTCAGATGAAGCCATAGCCTACGCAGACGCTAAGAATGAGCAGGCCCTGGCAATCGGTATGATGTGCAGAGAGAGTGACATCTACCTGCCTTATAACCAGGAAGGCGTGAAGGAGTTTGATATAGGTGATCTTTACTAAAGAAGAGCAGGAGCGCGAGGACATGTGGGCTCAGCAGAAAAAGTATTATGCTGCCAGGTCAGTATGGCGTAAACGCTTCCAGACGGTCCCCAGTGGACGCCATAACAAAAACTGGGGCCAGTGGTTCGAGAAGATGTTTGGAGAGAACCTGGACGATTACGCTAAGCGTATGGCTAAAAAAAAGCCTGGGTGACCAGGCTTAATCATCGCAGGCTTTGCACCAGGGAATATCTCTCCCCTCTTCATCCTCTACCAGGCCAAGCTCCTCACCACACTTCTCACAGAACTCAGCCTCAACCCAATCAAGGTCCCCATGGTGCCAGTCGGGGTCCTTGATATCCCAGTCACCGATCACCACTCAATCCTGTCGTGAATGGCAACCGCTCCATACCAACTTTGACCTAAAAGCTCTCGACATTTATCGCCGAAACGACTGTCGCTTGTTCCGCCATAGTTTCCGCCAAACATTGTCCACTTGTCACCAGCATCAGCCGGCTCAATTCGCAAGATCTTTCGCCCCCCAATCGGCTCAGCCATAACCAGGACAGCAGCTGGGTGCTTATCACTGGGGCTAAACGGACCATCGACGTTGGTGACACATAACGTATTAGTCTTGCTGCTGATCCCTCCGTTAGTGCAATCTGTGCAACCAAGAGGATCATCACCATAACTTGTCTTGTAAACATTAACTAACATACCCATTAGAACCACTCCTTTTGACCAGTAATTGCGTGACGCATCTCAAGCACAACAAAGGGACATGTCACATCCATTGTCTGGGTTCCAGCCCACTCACAAGCCTGGTCCCAGGTTGGGAACCGCATGACCTTGAAGCCATGCTGCCCATTCTTTACACCTCCACAGTGAAAGGTATCCATCTCAACAGTAATCATCACTCACCTCCTTCCGCTTCGATCATCTCATCACAGAACCCCATGGCTTTCTCAAAGGCGTTTTGCGCCTCCTCATCTCTGCCGCACTGCATCATGAACGCCATGAATTGCAACTGAAACTTTATCTTGCTCGCAGCGCTCTGCTCTTCTTTGATCTCGTTACCGAACATGTCTATTGCTTGACCCATCTCACTCACTCCTCAATTGTTGAATCCTAAATTTTTACGCTAGTACGAAGGCGACCGTTAGGCTCGTTAGCTGCCCCAAAAATTTCCTCAAGAGCTTTGACATAAATTTTGAATTTTTCAAAATCGTAAAACCCAGCAGCAAGCTCCCAGTCTGAAGCGCCATCTTTGATGTAAGCCTTGTATCCTTCTCTCATCTCACTCACTCCTCAATTGATTAATTACCCTACATACATATAGTCTCATATTATCGTGTCGTTGTATACATATTTACACATTATATATAGACCGTGTAGTTATAAGGGCCGCAGCTAATATGCACTTTTATTCTATATATATTTGTGCAAACACTTGCACAACGACACGATATATGTGATTATAGCTATGTGGTAATCAATTAGTAATTAAGGAGAACGATATGAGAGCACGAATGACTAGAGAGTTTTACATCCCAGCAGACTCTGTTGAAGTTAAACCGGAAGGCATTGACGCCGTTGCCTACTACTATGACAGCGGTGCCGGCAAGCCAGCTGCCATGATCTTCATCGGCAAGCAGCAGAAGCCAGCCAAGCACTACTGCTTCAAGAGCGTCGAGCGAAGAGATGAGTATGTCCAGGAGATCTTCGAGAACGTCAAGGCCAACGCTGAGTACAAGAAGGAGCGAGCTGCCAAGGCCAAAGCCGCCAAGGCTGAAGCTGCCAACACTGTCAAGGTGGGTGACATCTTCGATACTAGCTGGGGCTATGACCAGACCAATGTTGAGTTCTACCAGGTTGTCGCCAAGAAGGGTCAGATGATTGAGGTGGTTGAGATTGGCCAGGTAACTGTGGAGAGCAACCAGAACGAGGATTTCGTTGCCCCCAATCCTGACCACATTATCGGCAAGATCATGACCAAGAGAATCAACCAGTACGGTGGATTCAAGGCTCACGACTGCGCCAACGCCAGCCCTTACGGTGGTCAGCCCAGATACCAAACTGCCTGGGGTTACGGACACTAAACTAACCGCGCCCTTCGGGGCGCATAACTGGAGCGTCAAAATGGAAACAAGTCAATTCACTAAAAAGAACGGAATCAGCAAGACTACAAAGAACTTCGCAGAGAAGCGGGAAGTAGTTTTATACCTTGGTAACTGGGATGGCTTGCAAATCGAGTTATACGCCAGCGACTACGAGAACGCTGAGTGCAGCGACCTGCGATATGTAATGGACGAAGAGTCTGGCGAATTCCAACTTGCTCATGTATGGAACACCAACCTAACCGACCTACCAAGCCGAATCTGCAATGATAAAGACCTACGATCCGTCATAGACATCGTAGCCAAGTCCATCAAGGAATCCGGCCCCTACGCCTTCTAACCACCCAGCCCCCTTCGGGGGGCATAGGAGATCAATGTGAAGTATTCAAAAGTTTTAGATTTATGGCAGGAAGGCGTTCAAGAAGATATTGAGTCTGGCCAGGTCAAGCTGCAGCGAGGGCAATGGTTGCGGTGTGGGTCATCAGGTAAACTATGCAGGTTTGTCGGGCTGTCCTGCTCCAGGTCAATCTGGGTGACTCACTGGCAAGGCAACGGTAAAGCCACGCTCGAAAAGTTTATGTCTGCTGTAAAAAGTCAACGGCAAAGAGATTATTCGATCTCTTCGTAAATGTGTTTATTCCTAGACTTGTTATGCAACCAGAATACCAGGAGGTATCTGTCTCCACTCTCCACTGCTAAGCCCCTGTGGAGATTGGTGAAGGATGGGAATATAAGAGCATGGCCAGAGGGCAAGGGCTTGAGCGTTCCATGATTATGGAATTCAGTGCCGCCACCGACATACCCTCCAGTGTTTAGCGGAACAACCACCGAGATATCTGCAGACTCATCATGGTGCCAGGCACCTTTCTGCTTATCCTTGGGGTTGTAGTTTGCTATCTGCACCGAGGAAATATCAAAGCAATCTCTCTGATATAGGCTGAGGAATATAGGGTTGAGGACAGTCTGCACCACAAACCACATACGGCTATACAGCTCAGGGCAGTGGTCCCGCAGCACAATCTCTGGGATTTGCCTGAGCTCATCCTCATCGTCATTCGGTTTAAATGCAACGTGCTCTTCCATTAGCTTGATCTCTTCGACCATCATCTTGCACCACTGTCGCCTAAACAAAGGCACGGTGTAGATGTCAGGAAAGACCCGCTTGCACATCTTATCTATGGGGGTTTTATGAAGATCCTCACGCCCCTCATTAGCTCTGTATTTGGCTATGGCGGGGATAGATTCCTGGACGGCATCATACAGGGCATGATTGATAGGCCAGTTCGACTGCATTGAAAGAAGATAATTCTTTATTTGGTAAGTCATAGTTTGCATATTCTTACACAAAACTATAAACTGGTCCAGACAAATTTGATAGGACTAACAATGACTAACGTAGAAGATAAACCACAACCAGATCGCCAGCGTAAAAGCCTGGCTGTTGACCAGCACACTTATGATTTACTGCAGGAAATTTGCTTCGATCAGAGACGCTCAAAGATAGATCAGCTCAAGATTTTGATTGAGCATGAGCATGATCGACTGTTCCTGGCTGCAGGGATCCAGGCGTGAACCTGTTTAATAAACCAGGGGCTGCTCGCTCAGTACCGCAAAGCTACAAGCCGGTGCTTGAGGCGTCAGAAGTTATCGACCTGTTTGCCAGGCTAACACTGCACCAGCAAGCAGCAATGATGCGGCTGTTAAGCCGCAACATAGTGATCGACCTGGGAGACGACAATCGTTATATGGGATATGAGTTTGACTACAGCGTAGATGGCGCAGTGATTTCTGTTACGCCGTCTATTGATGAAGACTAAACCAGCCCTGCGATACCCGATCTATTAGCTTGCATCCGCGAGGCTAATTCCCTGTCTGCGTCATTTGGTAGGATGGTTGGCGACATAGCTGACTGGAAAGAACTAGGTGCGCTAACTCCACCGGTAGAAGGCAGTGGCTCAAACATAGAACCATCTGTAGAACCGACCTGCGGAATACTTATACTGTCCAGGCTCGCCATGAGCTCTTCCCTATTTGGCAGCAGCTTATCTGCTGTGCTCTTAGGAACAACCTGGCGGAATGCTGCTTCATTGTTCTCTGGTATGGCCTTGGGTCCCTGCTGAGACTTAGAGTTTTCCCACTCCATTGGCTCAATAGCATCCTGGCTCAAGCCCTGGATAACACCCTTAACCTCATCACGAATATCAGGATTAACTTCTGATATCTGCACCAGGCGGCGAATGTGCTGCCCAAAAGAGTTGGGCTTAAATGCTGCAATCTCAACGCCTTCAGACAACCACTTCACAAACGATGGGTTAGTCATTAACTTAGCTGAGGCATAAGGAGCTATAAGGCCACTGAGGCCAAATTCAAAGCCGTCACCCCCGATCAACTTACCAGTTTCGGCAGCCAAAGGACCAAAGGTCCCCATGGCTCCTATGATCCTGGCGGTGCCAGAGGGATTAGCCATTTGCTGAGCGGTCTTACCTACACGATTAAGTGTAAACACCAGGTCATCAAGAGCTGGTGCCAGATCAGCATATTCTGTTCCGCCGAACAGAGCTTTCTTTGCTTCGGGAGATATTTTTTCCCAACGGGTTACGAATGTGTGTGGAGAAAATCCCTGACCGAGCATGGACTCTCCAGCCTCTCTAGCCATCGACTCACTAACGTCTAGTGCGCCGCCAACAGCTCCAGCTCCAGGCATGCCAAGTTTTCCGAGCATATAGCCAGATATAACATTATACTCATCAGGCTCAAACTGCCGCCTTAGCTTCTCCAGCCTTTCTCCGCTGTCTTTGGCTCCGCCGATAACATACTTTAAAGCTGCGGTGGCTTCCTTGTCCCCTTTCTTAATAACTTCATCAACAAAATTTATATCTCCGCCTGCTCTATTATTCTTTTTAACAAAGGCATTGGCTGCTTTAAACTTTTTGAAGATATCAACAGAGGCATCCGTATTAGCGTCCTGGGCGGCCTTTACAAGGTTATCCAGGTCTGCGGTGACATATCCTATCAACTCTTTTACTTTGGCCTCAGAACGGCTAAGAGCGGCTTGTGACTCAGCCTTCCTAACCGTCTTTAGCAAGCTGCTCCTAAAGTTTTTTAGCTGATTATAATCAAGCACACCATCGGCAGCGTCTTGAAGTAATCGACCCGCCTGCTCTAAGGCAGGGTTCAAGTCTGGTGCGCCAGTGGCAGTCTTTGATTGTGCCAAATATTTAGTTTGAAACTTTCTTGTAGCGCCGGCGTCAGATCTAACCGTGTCGCCAATTAGATCGCCAACTTCGTCATACATTGCATTGACTTGCTCATCGTAACGAGCCCTGGCTGCCTGGGCTGCGCCCATTACCTGGTCAGCTGCTTCTGAGGTTGTTCTTACTCCGCCATACTTGCCGGCCAACTTTGCGGTAGCTTCATCAAGCTCGATTAAAGTTTTTTCTGCGTTCTCTTTCATGATGCGAACAGAGGCAGGGGACGCTGCTAAATACTGCTCAAATAAATTAACCAGGGGATTGCCGCTAACCTGGCCAGCTGTCGGGCTGCTCATCCCTGTTCTTTTCATTTTTTCCATGGCACCTTTAGCGGCTTCGTCCATGGAGTTGACTGCGTAACGTATCGGGCCGCCAACCGCAAACTTCACGCCGTTAAAAATCTTAGATACGATTGGACCAGCCGCAGCATTAACTGCCGCAGTGGTAGAGAAGTCGCCAAGCCTTTCCACGCCGGTCCTGGTGTCTTCGGTCTCCCCGAAGTAATCCAGAATACCAATATACGCTTCTCTTGCTGCAGCGCTGCCAAGTCCTTCTCCAGCTACAAAGCCAGCGGTTGCTGCAGGGATGGCTCCTATTACTGTAGGAGAGGCAGCAGTTCCAGCAGCTGCTGCACCAGCAATACCGCCACCAATACCACCAATAGTTTCAGCTATCTCTGGACCTGCATCAGCAAAGTCTCCCAGGGTGGGAATGGGCATCCCGAACAACCTGACATCCTCATCAAAAAGCGTGAGTGTCCCAGTCTCTGGGTTGGTAAATACAAAGTTACCTCGGCCAAACCTGGCTGCTCCGCTCTTAGGGTCTAAAACCTCAACAGGAATAGCGTCTGGAAAGAATTTTTTTAGCGTTGCAATCTTATCATTAGGTGATTGCGCCGCTGCCACCTGGGCTCTTACGCCTGCGTCTGCTCCAGACTTAGTGTCAATAGAATCCAACAGCTCAGTTTGCGCCAGGTTCATCAGCTCATCGTCTGTGTAATTTCCTACTGAAGGAATGTCCGGTAGAACCATAGATAAAAGCTGGTCATCGCTCAGCGTTTCTAATGCTTTCTCTGTCACTACAATAACCCCGCTGCTTTTAATTTTGCGCGTAACTCTGGGTTTCGCTTGGCTCTTTCTTTCAACACATCAAGCGCTTCATCGCTTGTCAGCTCTGGAGAAGCCGACTTCTTGGTCTCTCGAAGCGTCCTATCAAAAGCCTTTCCTGCGCTGGCTTTCATTGCGTTAAAGGCATTTTGTCTTCGTTCTCTTTTAGCTTGCTGCCTGGCCAGGTCGTCGCCAAACCTTGGCACATATAACTCCATAGCCATTTCAACTTCAGCTTCTGGGATAGCCGCACCCGACTCATCTCTTAACTGAGCCATAGTAAAATCTCTGGCAGCGTCTCTTAAAATTCCGTACTTGGACGACACCAAAGCATTTTCAGCTAAGTCAGGTATAAATGGAGCCAGCTCTACAAATTGATCCCTGGGATTCAATGGGTCAAAGCCAGAGTCCATCAGGTCATCAATAACCTGCATTTGATTCATCATGCGGAAAGCATATTTCGCAGAGTCTTCTTGCTGAGCCGTAAAAATGCTTTTCTCTTTTTCAGTGCCGGCAATAACCGCAGAAGCAGTTGCACCCATAGGAACAACGGTTGATTGATCTGGGGTGGTTGTAGAATTTTCTAGTTCTTCAAGCGTTAATATTGGCATCGTTTAATCCTTGGTGAAGTATATCATCTGACCATCTTGACCAGGACGTTGAAATATTGCAGCGCCAGTTCCTCCTTGATATCGACCGGTAAAGACCGCATTTGGAAACTCTGCGGGTGGCGTGATATCTGCAGGAGCAGGCTGAGTGAATATGTCACTTACATCCAGGCCGCCAGACTCTATAACCTGTGTACCACTTTCTGTTTGTATTGGTGTTCTGCGAGGTTCAGTAACATACTTCAAGGCCAGCTTGTATTCTGGCTTCAGCTTAATAGATGGATCAGTTTCTGCAGCCAAAAGAATGTTAAACATCTGCGCCTCTAAGCTCTTGCCGGAAAAGGTTCCTCCCGTCTCTTTCAGCACCTGGAGATCATACTTAAACTTTGCATCAAGCATCTTCTCCTGCATCTCTTTCGCATCTTGCCTCTTTTGCTCTACATCCTGGTAAGCCATCTGCATGAGCTTGGACCGCATT